>JAANMX010001522.1_pt1 | contig 26140 bp, 25 predicted proteins | sample 7279681 | NCBI WGS metagenome assembly JAANMX01 (sample SAMN14094542, study PRJNA606508) | bioreactor metagenome | isolation source: A lab-scale SPAN reactor treating ammonium-rich wastewater day 351 | place: Ireland: Galway | collected 2018-01-01
GTCGCCGGGCTGCATAACCTGATGTTCTCCTGACCAGCCTGGGGTGGGGGAAACCCCGCCTCAGCATCCCTGCTACCTATTGTGCAGTAAGTCTAATGACGGCCAGGAGGACCGGGCCATGCCGTTGCGCGACCATTTTCGCCCACCGCTCGATAACAAAACCTCGTGGGAGGGCTTTCACGGCGCGTGGCCGACCGTGATCGTGATGGCCCTGAACCGCAAGCTCCCGCTGCGCTACGCAGCCGAGCCGCACGTCCATCTGGGCTCCTCCTTCGAGATCGACGTGGCCTCCTACGAGGACGACCAGGTTGCGTTGGCGCCGGAAACCGGCGCGCCCGTAAGTGGCGTCACGACCGCGGTCTGGGCTCCGCCGCGGCCGACCTTCGGTGTCGTCGCCGACCTGCCGGACCCGGCCGAGTACGAAGTCCGGGTCTACGACTCCAGGCGGGCCCGCCGCCTGGTGGCGGCGGTCGAAATCGTCAGCCCCGCCAACAAGGATCGGCCCGAACACCGCCGGGCGTTCGTGGCCAAGTGTGCGGCCCTGCTCCGGCAGCGGGTCTCGGTCGCGGTCGTCGATCTGGTCACGACGCGGCAGTTCAACCTGTACGGCGACCTGCTGGAATTGATCGGCCAGGCGGATCCCTCCCTGACACCCGAGCCGCCGCCGCTGTATGCCGCGGCCTGCCGCTGGACGCGCAAGGACGACGCCTGGCACTTCGAGGCGTGGGCCCACGCCCTTGCCCTGAACCAACCGCTGCCGACGCTGCCGCTGTGGCTCGCCGACGACCTCGCCGTGCCCCTGGAACTGGAAGCGAGCTACGAGGAGACCTGCCGCATCCTCCGCATTGTTTGAGCGGGCCGGCAAAGGGGGCGGGGGGCCGGCAAAGGGGCCGGGGCTCGATTGGCATTCAGGGAATCGCGGTGTGGAGCGCCAAACCGATGGGATAAAAAACGGCGGGCGGGAGTGAATCTCCCGCCCGCCGTGTTCTTCGACTGGTTGGTGTGCTCAGGCTTTCGGCGGGTTCCCACCCGCGGGCGGCGTCTGCTCCGGAGCAGACGCCTCGCCCTGCCCCGCCGGCTGATCTGGGGCGCCGGGAGTCTCCGGCGTCGCGGGCGTCTCGGCCTTCCCTTCCGGAGGGGCCGGCGTCTCTTCCCGCTCCTCGTCCTCGATCTGCGGCCGCGGCGTGGTCGGCCGTGCCCGGACCTTCGTCTCACCTTCCTTGAGCAGTTCGATGAACGCCGTCCGGCCGCCGTCGCCGAGGCGGCGCTCGGAGCGCTTGATGATGCGCGTGTACCCGCCCGGCCGGTCCTTGAAGCGCGGGCCGAGATCGTCGAACAGCTTTGTCAGGACGCGGCGGTGATCGGCGTCGGCGCCGTCGCCCGGGGTGACCTCCGCGTTGCCCGGCGGGCCAAGCCGTGCCATCGCCAGCCGGCGCGCGTGCAGCGTCCCCTTCCGCGCCAGCGTGATCAACTTCTCGACAAAGGGGCGGACCTCCTTGGCCTTCTCCACCGTCGTGATGATGCGCTCGTGGCGGATCAGGGCCATCGTCAGGTTCCGCATCAGCGAGAGGCGGTGGCTGGCATTACGCCCCAGTTGCCGCCCCGCTTTTCGGTGTCGCATGGGTATTTTCAGGGGTTAGGGGTTAGTTTAGTAACTCTCCTGAAGCCCACGGGTTGCGTTCCGTGGGCCAGGTCTCCGGCGCTCCGCCCTCGGGCTGCGTCCCGTGGGTCCTGGAAGATGTACTGACCACTGCTCAACGCCGGATGGAGGACGGCAACTTCATGCCCAGCTGCAGGCCGTGCTCGGCCAGCTTGCCCTTCACCTCGCGCAGCGTCGTCTCGCCGAAGTTGCGCACCTCAAGCAGCTCCTCGTCGTTGCGGATGACGAGGTCGCGCACCGACGTGATGCCCTCGGATTCGAGGCAGTTCGTCGCCCGGACCGACAGCTCCAGCTCGGCCAGGCTCATGTTGAGCTTGCGCTCCAGGTCCGGGTCGCTGATGTCCACCATGAGCGGCTGCTCGACGCGCTCGTCGAGCGACATCTCCGGTCCCGGCTCGGCGTACTGGATGAACGGGTTGAGGTGCTTGCGCAGGATCTTCGCGCCCTCGACGATCGCCAGCTGCGGGGTGATCGTGCCGTTCGTCCAGATCTCCATCACCAGCCGGTCGTAGTTGGTGCGCTGGCCGACGCGCGTCTCCTCGATTTCGTACTTGACGCGCACCACCGGGGAGAAGCTCGAATCGACCGGGATGACGCCGATCTCGCGCTCCTTGCCGGCGTTGTCGTCGGCGGTCCGGTAGCCGCGGCCGTTCTCGACCGTCATCTCCATCAGGAACGACACGTCGTCGGTCAGGGTGGCGATGATGTGCTCGGGGTTGATGATCTGGACGGCCTCGTCGGTGATGATGTCGGCGCCCTTGATCACGCCGCGCTCGCGCCGCTCGATGCGGATGGTGCGCGGCTGGTCGCTGGTGTTCTTCACCACCAGGCTCTTGACGTTCAGGATGATGTCGGTCACGTCCTCGACCACGCCGGGCATGGTCGAGATTTCGTGCTGGACGCCCTGGATCTTGATGCGTGTGACGGCGCTGCCTTCCAGGCTCGACAGCAGGATGCGGCGCAGGCTGTTGCCGACGGTGACGCCGAAACCGCGCTCGAACGGCTCGGCGTGGAACTTCCCGTAGGTGTCCGAGAGCGTTTCCCGGTCACTGGAGACGCGGTTGGGTAGTTCGAGACCACGCCATTTGATACGCATGGGGATTGGCCTCCTTCTTTCGGGAAGGATGAGGGATGAGGGATGAGGGATGCAGGCACGACAGGAGAACCTGTCTGCCTGCATCCCTCATCCCTCATCCCTCATCCTTTGCCTTGGCTAGCGGGAGCAGACTTCGATGATCAGCTGCTCGCGCAGTTCCTTCTCGCGGGTGAGCCGCGGATCGACGTCGGCCCGGGTGGGCAGGCGTACCATGCGCGCCTCGGGCGGCTCGTTGGCGATCATCTCCAGGAAATCGGGAATCGGCTGCGGGTTGTCGCCCTGATTGAGCTTGATCAGCATCAGCGTCCCCTGTCGGCCACGCACCTTGATGGTGTCGTTCTGCTTGAGCAGCAGGCTCGGGATGTTGCAGGCCCGGCCGTTGAGCAGGAAGTGCCCCTGGCCGATCAGCACCCGGGCAGCCGGGCGGGACGGGGCCAGGCCGAGCCGGTGGACGACGTTGTCGAAGCGCCGTTCGAGGATGCTGAGGAGCACCTCGCCGGTGTTCTCCTTCGAGTGGGCCGCCAGGTCGAAATAGCGGCGGAACTGCTTTTCGAGGACGCCGTAGAACCGCTTGAGCTTCTGCTTCTCGCGGAGCCGGACGCCATACTCGCTCTGCTTGCCGCGGCGGTAACCATGCATGCCGGGGGCGGAGTTGCGGCGCTCGATGGCGCACTTGGGACTTTCGCAGCGACTGCCTTTCAGGTAGAGCTTGATGCCCTCCCGGCGGCACAGACGGCAAACGGGATCAATGTGACGAGCCATATTTCCGTGGTCGTTATGTGGGGTTGGTGGTTGCGTGTCCGGTGCGACCATCCGAGCCCGAAGCGTCAGCGCGGGGAGAGATCCCACCCGCGCTGACGCTTCGGGCTCGAACGGGACTAAACGCGCCGCTTCTTCGGGGGCCGGCAGCCGTTGTGCGGTAGCGGCGTGACGTCCTCGATCGCCTTGACGTTCAGGCCGGCGGCCTGCAAGGCGGTGATGGCCGATTCGCGGCCGGAACCGGGGCCCTTTACCTTGACCTCGATCTCCTTGAGGCCGAACTTGCTCGCCTTGTCGGCCGCCGTCTCGGCGGCGCGCTGGGCGGCGAACGGCGTGCTCTTGCGACTGCCCTTGAACCCGACCGTGCCGGCCGAGGCGAAGCAGAGCGTGTCGCCGTTGGTGTCGGTGATGGTGATGATCGTATTGTTGAACGTCGCCTTGACGTGGGCGATGCCCCGGCTGACGTTACGCCGTGCCTTGCGTTTCTTGCTCTTGGCCATGTGGTTAGTGGTCAGTGGTTAGTGGTTAGTGGTTAGTGAATAGCGGCAATGGCCAGGCGTTACTAACCCCCAACCACTAACCACTAACCACTCGGCGTTAGCCGCGCATCTCCTTGACGCCCTTCTTGCCGGCGACGGTCTTGCGCGGCCCCTTGCGCGTGCGGGCGTTGGTGCGCGTGCGCTGGCCGCGGACCGGCAGCCCGCGACGGTGCCGGGTGCCGCGGTAGCAGTTGATTTCCTTGAGGCGCTGGATGTTCTGGTGGATCTGGCGGCGCAGCGGACCCTCGACCGTGTACTCGCGGTCGAGGATGCCGGCGATGCGGCTGATGTCGTCGTCGGTCAGATCCTTGGCGCGCCGCTGCGGATCGACCTTGGCCTTCTGGCACACCTCCAGCGCGCTGGTCGGCCCGATGCCGTTGATGTAGCGCAGCGAGACGTGCGTCGGCTTGTCGTTGGGGATGTCCACACCCAGGATACGCGGCATGGCGGTCGGTCTCCTCGCTCTAACCCTGACGCTGCTTGTGACGCGGGTTGTTGCAGATCACGTACAGCCGGCCCTGGCGGCGGACCAGCTTGCAGTTTTCGCATATACGCTTGACACTCGCACGAACTTTCATGTTCGCCTTCCCTTGACTGACGGCAGATCCCGTGTTGAGGAAATTATTATCGTAGCGACCATGCCCCGTGCCAACAAGAGGGAAAACCGGCGCGGGCGCGGATTTTGCTTGCAACGCCCGCCCGCCGCGGGCCGGCCGGAATGCTCCTTGTCGGCCGCCCCGCGGCGGTTACATTGAGCGTGGCAACTTCCACACCCCCGAGCGCGCCCGGCCCTGTGTCCGCGCCGGGCCGACGACGAAAGGTTCCCCATGTTCAAAGTAGCTACCCTTCTTGCTTCCGGCATCGCCCTCTTCCTCACGGCCCCCGCCCAGGCCGACAAGCTGGTCCTCGTGGCAGGTGGCGGCAAGGGGGGCGACGGCGTCCCCGCTACCCAGGCCCGATTGATCGAGCCGTTCGGCATCGACTTCGACCGCGGCGGCAACTTCTACCTCGTCGAGTTGAGGGGCGAGCGCGTCCTGAAGGTCGATCCGAAGGGCGTGTTTACCGTCCTCGGGGGGACCGGCAAGAAGGGCAAGGGGGGCGACGGCGGGCCGGCGAAACAGGCGCAGTTCAACGGCATGCACAGCCTGGCGGTGGCGCCCAACGGGGACGTCTACCTGGCTGACACCTGGAATAACAAGGTCCGCAAGATCGACGCGAAGACCGGGGTGATCACCACCGTCGCCGGCACCGGCGAGAAGGGATTCAGCGGCGACGGCGGGCCGGCTGTCAAGGCGCAGTTCGGCGGCATCTACTGCATCGCGTTCGGCCCGAAGGCGGAGAAACTGTACCTCGCCGACCTGGACAACCGCCGCATCCGCGCCGTCGATCTGCAGACGGGGATCGTCACGACGGTCGCCGGCAACGGCACGAAGGGCGCCCCGAAGAACGGCGCCGACGCGACCGCGGCTCCGCTCGTCGATCCGCGCGCGGTGGCGGTGGACAGCAAGGGCAACGTCTACATCCTGGAGCGCGGCGGGCACGCCCTGCGTGTCGTCGGCACCGACGGCAAGATTCGCACCGTGGCGGGCACCGGCAAGGCGGGCCTGAGCGGCGATGGCGGGCCGGCGAGCAAGGCGCTGCTGCGCGGACCGAAGCACCTGTGCATCGACCTGGAGGACAACGTCATCCTCGCCGACACCGCCAACCACGTCATCCGCAAGTACCTGCCGCGCGAAGGCACCATTGTGCGCCTCGCGGGCACCGGCAAGAAGGGCTCGGCGGGGGCCGGCGGGCCGGCCCTGAAGGCCGAGTTCAACGAGCCGCACGGCGTCTACATCCACCCGTCCGGAACGCTGTACGTCGTGGACAGCCTCAACCATCGGGTCTTTCGCCTGGAGAAGTGACCCGCGTGGCCCGGCGCCGGCCGGTTCCGGGATGCGGGCGGTTGCGCGGTGTGTTAGAATTCTGGCTGCAACGATCGGGAGAGGATTCGCAACCGTCCCAGGAGCCGTCCCGCCTTTGAGCTGATTGGAGCCTGCCATGACCCCACCCAACCAACCCCAGCCCGCTGCGCATGACGAGAACCACCTCGAACGCCTCAACAAGGTGCTGGCCCACGCCGGGGTGGGCTCCCGCAGGCACGCCGAGGATCTGATCCGGGCTGGCCGGGTCACCATTGACGGGCGCACCGTCCGGGAACTGGGGACGCGCGTCGCGCCCGATCAGCGCGTGTGCGTGGACGGCGACCCGATCCACACCGAGCGTTCCGTCTACTGGATGGTCCACAAGCCGACCGGATACATCTGCACCAATAACGACCCGGACGGCCGGCCGGTCGCGACCGACCTCGTCCCCCAGGTGACGCAGCGCGTCTACACCGTCGGCCGGCTCGACGAGTCCAGCGAGGGGCTTCTCCTGCTGACCAACGACGGCGACCTCGCCAACCGGCTGATGCACCCGCGCTACGGCGTCGAGAAGACGTACCTCGTACAGGTGGCCGGTAATCCGTCGCGCGAGGATCTGCTGCAGTTGCTCAAGGGCGTCTACCTGAGCGACGGCCACGTCCGGGCCCGCCGGGTCAAGCGGCTGAAAAAGGCCGGCGAGAGCACGTGGCTGCGCATCACCCTCGCCGAGGGCAAGAACCGCGAGATTCGCCGCATGCTGGCCCGGCTGGAGCACAAGGTGCTGCGACTGCGCCGCATCGCCCTGGGTCCGCTCCGGCTCGGCGGGCTGGCGCGGGGTAAGGCTCGCCGACTTACCGCCGAGGAGATCGCGGACCTCCGAACCGCCACTCAGCGCGGGCGGCGCCAGGCGGAAGGACAGGGGAAGAAGGAGAACCTGTAAACGCCCCCGCACGCTCGCGGCTGGTTAACGCTTCAACCGCAACCAACCCCTAACTGTTGAGGAGTTGCTCCCCGATGGTTCGGACGCGCTCCATGCAGCTCTGCAGGTGGCGCTGGGCGTTGCGCATGCTGGCGACGGCGCTCTCGAACTTCTGTACGCAGTCGTCCAGCTCGGACGCCGTGCTGTCCGGGTAGAGGAGGCAGCTGGACAGCTCCTTGATGGCCGGCTCGATCTCGGTTTCGAGAACCTGCAGGAAGCGCCGGCCGTGGTTCTCCGACTCGATGGTGGCCTTGTGCAGGGTCGTGAGCAGGGTGCCGTGGACGTGCGGATCCACGGCGCGATCGGGATCCTGCGGGACGGGGGTCGTCGGTGCGGGCGAGCGGGCCGCGGGCGCCGCCGGAGATGCCGGAGCACCCCCACCCGCCTGGGCTGCCTCCGCCTGCTCCAGGAGGCGAACCGCCTTCTCCCAGTCCGGGCGCAGCTCCAGGGCCTGCCGGTAGTGGGCGATGGCCAGGTTGTACTGCTCCTTCTCGAGATGGAGGTTGGCGAGGTTGAAGTGGGCGTCCGCCATGCGCGGGTTGATGCGCGTCGCCTCGCGGTACGCGGCGATCGCCAGGTCCAGCTGCCCCTTGCGCCGGTACGCCAGCCCCAGATTGTAGTACCCCTCGGACCGATTCGAGTCGAGCTGAATGCCGCGCCGCAACACCGCGATGGCGTCGTCGAGTTGACCCAGCCGGTTGTACACGGCTCCCAGGTTGACGTACGCGCTGGCCCGGAGCGGGTCGAGCCGGGTCACCTCCTTGAAGTGGTAGGCGGCACTGGTCATGTCGTTGAGCAGGAAACAGACGGTGGCCAGGCCGTAGTGGATGTCCGGGGAGTCGGAGCGCAGACCCAGAGCCTGGAGGTACAGCCGCCGGGCGGTTTCGTTCTCGCCCGCCGTGATTGCACGTTGCGCCTTCTGGCTGAGGCTTTCGACCGTTTCCTTCGCCATAATACCGCCCCCCGGTCCGGTTGGGTATGGGGCAAGTAGACAGGTGTTCTTGAAGCCGTCAGGACGATTATACTCGGGCCGCCTCGACAGCCTCAACGGCAAATCCTGTTCCTTTCGTTCGGGCGCGCCCCGGGATTCGCGGAACGCTCCGACCCCCGGTCCGCTTCCCTGGTTGCGCGGGAGGGTGTTCCACTTGCTGCTTCCGAACCGGCAGGCGTCCCTCGAACCAGGCACGCGACCATTTCTTTTTTAGGGCGGTTCGCGGACGAGTGGCGCAAGCTGTTAGCCCGACGCGCCAGCGCGGGCAAACGCGACCCGCGCTGGCGCGTCGGGCTAACTTGCCCCCGTAGGCAACCCGTTGGTGAACCGCTCTATTTCGTTTGCTCGCGTACCGTGAGCGTGAACGCGCCCCGGCCGGGACCGAAAGCGCTGACGCCGAGGCGGTAGGTGCCGGCCTGCGCCGCACGAAAGATGAGCCGCGCGTTGCGTCCGCCGCCGCCATCGTCGTCCGCCGCCAACTCCTGGCCCGCGACGTCACAGAGGCTCAGGTACGGATCGAACGCTTTCGGGTCGGCGCTGACCAGGTCGATGACGTAGGTCGTGCCGGCCGCGAACTTCACCTGGTAGACGAGCGCCGGCGTCTGGGCCTCCAGCTGGCCCCTGAGCGTCACGCCGCCGCCGACCTCATGGACCGGGCCGACGAGCTTGCCGGTGAAACGCTCGGCTTCCTTCCGCCACTGCGCCGCCGCGTCCTGCCTGCCCAGTACCTCGTAAAGCTGCACCAGCCGCAGGGCCGCCTCCGTCAGCCGCGCCCTGGCTTGCGGTGAGATCGCCCGGACGCGGGCCTTCAGCCCTTTGTAGCCCTCCAGCAACAACGGTTCCGCCGCGGTGTACTTCTTCTGACCGAGCAACGCCCCGCCGAGCATCGACTGGATGGTGAACGTGTACCAGGCGTCGGGCAGTTTCTTCCGGCGGATGGCCAGGCACTCCTTCAGGGTCGTTTCCGCCTCGGTCCATTTCTGCTGCCGGAGCAGGTTCAGGCCGAGCAAGGTCAGTTGGCCGGCGCAGGCGAGCGATTCGGCCCCGGCCTGCTGCTTGACCACGGCCAGCCACTTCCGCCGCCAGGTCTCGGCCTGATCGAGTTGCTGAAGCTGTTCGTGGCAGGTGATCAGGCCGCCGACGATGCCGTCCGCGTACTGGTGCCGGAAGTGGCGTTTCTCGATGCCCGCGGCCGCCTGTTGCAACAGCGACAGGGCCAGGTCCAGCTTCCCGGCGGCCTGGTAGCCCACCGCCAGGTTGCTCATGCTGGCGAGCGTGTCGGGGTGGCCGGCCCCCAGTTTGGTCTTACTGAGCTTCAGGATCTCTTCATACAGCGGCAGGGCCAGGTCCAGCTTCCCGGCGGCCTGGTAGCCCTCAGCCAGGTTGCTCATACTGGTGAGCGTGGCGAGGTGGTCGGCCCCCCATTTGGTCTTACTGAGCTTCAGGGTCTCTTCCAACAGCGGCAGGGCCAGGTCCAGCTTCCTGGCGGCCCGGTAGCCCACCGCCAGGTTGCTCATGCTGGCGAGCGTGGCGAGGTGGTCGGCCCCCCATTTGGCCTTACTGAGCTTCAGGGTCTCTTCCAACAGCGGCAGGGCCAGGTCCAGCTTCCTGGCGACCCGGTAGCCCACCGCCAGGTTGCTCATGCTGGCGAGCGTGTCGGGGTGGTCGGCCCCCAGTCTGGTCTTCCTGAGCTTCAGGGTCTCTTCCAACAGCGGCAGGGCCAGGGCCAGCTTCCCGGCGTCCCGGTAGCCCTCAGCCAGGTTGCCCATGCTGGTGAGCGTGTCGGGGTGGTCGGCCCCCAGTCTGGTCTTACTGAGCTTCAGGGTCTCTTCATACAGCGGCAGGGCCAGGGCCAGCTTCCCGGCGGCCCGGTAGCCCTCAGCCAGGTTGCCCATGCTGGTGAGCGTGTCGGGGTGGTCGGCTCCCAGTTTGGCCTTCCTGAGCTTCAGGGTCTCTTCATACAGCGGCAGGGCCAGGTCCAGCTTCCTGGCGTGGTGGTAGCCCACCGCCAGGCTGTTCATGCTGTTGAGCGTGGTGGGGTGGTCGGCCCCCAGTTTGGCCTTCCTGAGCTTCAGGGTCTCTTCCAACAGCGGCAGGGCCAGGTCCAGCTTCCTGGCGACTCCGTAGCCCGCCGCCAGGTTGCCCATGCTGGTGAGCGTGTCGGGGTGGTCGGCCCCCAGCTGCGCCGTCCGCGTCGCACGGGCCTTCTCGAACAGCACAATCGCCTGGTTCGCCTCGCCCAGACCGAGCAGCGACAGACCCAGCGTGTTCTGCATCGCGGCCACCGTCAGCGGCTCACCGATCGCCGAACCCTCCAGTTCCTTCACCGCCCTCTTCAGGTTCTTCTTCAGCGCCGCGCTGAACTCGCCCACGGTGGCGTAGTTCGCCTTTGGGTCCAGCCCGCTGAACACCGAGCCGAGCAGGTCGTTGCCCTTCCGGGCGTAGGCCAGATTCGTCTCGGCCTCCCGCCGCTTCGTCTCGGCCAGTTGCCGGGCCGCCTGCTCGGCCACCGCCGCCCGCGTCGCCGCCGCCGCGCTGGCCTGCGCGGTCTGCTCCGCCGCGATCGCCTGCGTCAACTGCCACAGACTGACCGTCGTGCCGGCCAGCAACACCGCCGCCACCGCCGCGGCCGACCACTGCACCAGTCGCCGGCGCTTACGCTGCTCGGCCTCACGCACCAGCGCCTCGGCCCGCTCCTGCTCAGCCTGCCGCGCCCGCGCCTCGACCTGCTGCCGGATGGCAGCCACGGCCGCCGCGACCGCCTGACCGTTTGCCGGTCGCTCCTCCTGCCGCAACGCCAGGCAGCGTTGGCACAACTCGATCAACGCTGGCTCCGCCCCGCAGCCGTCCAGCGCCGCCAGGGCCTCGTGCAGATCCCCACGCACCGCCTGGAGCCGCACCGCGTTGGCGTCCGGCCCCCGGTAGAGCAGCCGCCCCGTCAGCACCTGGCACAGCACCGCCCCCAGGCTGAACACGTCGCTGCGCGCGTCCAGCTTCCTGATCTCGCCGCCGGCCTGCTCCGGTGCCATGTACGCAAGCGTGCCCAGCACCGTGCCCGTTCGTGTCGCTGAATCGCCCGCATGCGGCGTGCCGAAGGGCGTGTAGTTGGTGGTGGCACCGGGATCGATGCTCTCTCCTTCCCGGTTGGTGGTGGCACCGGGATCGATGCTCTCTCCTTCCCGGTCGGTGGTGGCACCGGAATCGATGCGCTCGCCTTCCCGGTCAGTGGCGGGTTCGGCCAGCACCTTGGCCAGGCCCCAGTCCATGACCTGCACCTCGCCGAACGCCCCAACCATGACGTTGCCCGGCTTGAGGTCGCGGTGGATGACCCCGTGGGCGTGGGCAAACCCGACCGCCTGGCAGAGCGCCTCGAAGATGGCCAGGAATCGGCCGCGGTCGTGGCCGGGGTCGGCACGCGCCTTGAGCAAATCCTGGAGGGTCTGCCCCTGGACCAGCTTCATCGCCAGAAACGGCCGGCCGTCGGGCAGCGTGCCCAGTTCGTGGACAGCGGGGATGCCGGGGTGCTGCAACCGTCCGGTGATCTGCGCCTCGACGCGAAAGCGGTGTGCCGCCGGGCTGTCGCCGCCGCCGTCGCCCAGCAGCAGTTTGACGGCGACCTCGCGGCCCAACCGCAGGTCGTGAGCGCGGTACACGACGCCCATCCCACCCCGGCCAATCTCCACGAGCAACTGGTAGCCCGTGGGCGTCAGATCGGGTTCACTCGTCGTGTCGGCCCGCGATCCGGGCGACCCGATAGCCCCCTTCAAGGGATCGCTCATGAGCATCTCCTTCCGGAGTACTGGCACCCAGGACCGGCGGACCAAACGCCGTGGCCGCCAGACCTGCGAGCCTGAAGCATAAGCGACGGAAACGCTTGCGTCAATCCTTCGCTGACGCTGCCGGCTCGTCGGCGTCAGGGCGTTTGGCCCGCCCGTCCTTACCTTGTGGCGGCTACCCGGCATGGCGGCGGAAGTGCGGGCGGCGGTCACTGGCCGTTTCGGCCTCATTGCTTTGGACGCAGTTTCGGCATGTGGGCGCCGACCGACCGGCGCCATTCGGCGAGCCGGGCCTGCAGCTGGCGTGCCCGGTCCGGCATCCGGACGGCGAGGTTGTGCTTCTCGCCGAGGTCGTCCTTGATGTTGTAAAGTTCAAGCCGACCGTCCTCGTAGAACTCCAGCAGTTTCCAGTCGCCCGCGCGGATGAACCCGGCCGGAGCGGTCCGCCACTGCTTCGTCCCGTACCCCTCCAGGTAGCCCGGGAAGTGGAGGTAGATCGCGTCGCGCGGCAGCCTGGCCGCGGAATCGCGCAGCAGCGGGACGAGACTGACGCCGTCGAGCGCCTGTTTCGGCCGCTCCTTCGCCCGGCCGAGTTCGAGAAAGGTGGGAAACAGATCCACGTGAGTGGTGGGCACGTCCGTGGTTCGCCCCGCGGGGATCTGACCGGGCCAGCGGACGACGAACGCGACCCGAACCCCGCCCTCGTAGAGCATCCCCTTACCGCCGCGCAGCGGGCGGTTGGCGGTGATGCCCCGGCCGCCGATCTCCTCGTACCCACCGACGCCGCCGTTGTCGCTCGAAAAGATGACCACCGTGTTGTCGGCCAGCTTCAGCTCGTCGAGGGCGGCCAGGATGCGGCCGACGCTCTCGTCGAGGCTGGCGATCATGGCCGCATACACCGGATCCCGGTGTCCGCCGGCCCCCGGCTTCTGCTGGAATTGCGCGATCAGTTCTCTCTTCGCCTGGTACGGGCTGTGGACGCCGAAATGCGGCACGTACAGGAAGAACGGTTGGTCCCGGTGGCGCCTGATGAAATCGACCGCCCGGTCGGCGATCCAGTCGGCGAGGTAGATACCCTCCGGATATTTCACCGGCGGCCGGGTGACGAAATCGAAGTGCTTGCCGGTGGCGACGATGGCCTCGTCGAAGCCGCGCCGGGCCGGGTGGTAGTCGCCCTTCTGGCCGAGGTGCCACTTCCCGAACATGCCGGTGGCGTAGCCCGCCTTCTTCAGCGCGTCGGCGACGGTGCTCCGGTCGAGCGGCAGGTTGACGACGTTCTGCGGGACGAACATTTTGCGGTCCTTCGCCTGCCCGCGTTCGAGGGTGCCGACAGTGTAGACGCCAGTGCGCGGTGCGTACTGGCCGCTCATGAGGCAAGCCCGCGTGGGAGCGCAGTTCGGGCTGTGGTAGTGGCTCAGGCAGCGCAGGCCCTGGGTGGCGAGCCGGTCGATGTGGGGCGTCCGGTAGAACTTCGATCCCTGACAACCGAGGTCGGTCCAGCCGAGATCGTCGGCCAGAATGAAGACGATGTTGGGCGGCCTGCCGTGCTTCTCCTGGGCCGGCGCGAAATCGGGAAGGACCGCCAGGAGGGCGGCGACGGTCGCCGCGAGCCGAAGGGACGTACATCGTCGGTGCAGCATGGTCGTTCTCGCTGAAGGTGACAGGAGAAGGGTTACAGGGTAGACCTCCTGTGACTCGAGCCCACGGGTTGCCACCCGTGGGCTTTACCCGAAAGTTCTGTCCCCAGCCCGTTGCAGACCCGGCTCACTGCTGCGGCCTCTTCTCCGCCTGGAGTTGTTCGCGACGGATGCGCTCCTGCCGGTAGCGTTCGGCGGTGCCCAGGTCGTGCGGGGCGTGCTCCTCGCTCGACGCCAGCCCACGGTGGTGCGCCTGGCAGCGATAGCACACGACTGCGTCGCCGACCAGCAGGTACAGCAGGCCGTCGAAGAGTGCTGTCCCGATCAGGATCGTCCACGTCAGCCACGGCTTGTACCAGCCGTAGGCGAACGCCGACGCGATGCACGCCACCACCAGGATCGTCATCCCCAGGCCGTGCGGGAAGTCCTTCTTGCGGTACAGCTCGCGGTTGCCGCACACCAGGCATTCGGATAACCTGCCGTCGCGCGCCGGGTCGAGCGTGAGCCGATGGTCGCACGCCGGACACTGCCACGCCAGCGGGCCGTTCACTTTCACCCGGACGGGCGCGTCGCAGGCGGGACAGGCAAAGGTCGCGTTCACGGTGGGGCCTTTCTTCGGCAGGGATGAAGGATGAGGGATGAGGGATGAAGGAAGACAGGTGGTACGCTGTCTTTCTTCATCCCTCATCCCTCATCCCTGCCCGTCAAAGGGTCACTCCGGTCTTGGTCTGCAGCAGCTGGCTCGTCAACTCGCCGAGGAAACAGAGGATGACGACGACATAGAGGATGCCGGTGGCCGACTGGGTCGAGCGGATTTTCGCCGTCTCCCACGCCATCCAGCCAAGCCCGAGCGGGCCGACGAAGCCGAGGAGCCAGCGCACCGACAGCCAGAACAGCGTCTCCGTTTCCAGGCTAGGCGCCGCAGGCTGGCCCGTCCAGGACCACAGGGCGGCCCCCGCCAGCGCCATCCGCGCCACGGTGCAGCCGGCCAGCACCCCAAGCAGACGCATCAGCGGCCGCAGCGACATCGCCGGCGCGATCAGGTACGAGTGGCCGATCAGCATGGCCGTCGTCGCCGCGCCGAGCAACCCCGCCGACGTCAGGTCGTCGGCCAGCAACCAGCCGGTCGCCTGGCCGCGCATCGCCTCCCCCGCGAGCACCAGGGCGGCGCCCACCACCGGGACCGACAGCAGGATCAGCACCCGCCCCCCCGGCGCCCCTTCCAGGTGCCAGACGACCGACCCGACGAACGCCAGCACCGCTCCCCCGACGAGCGCGAGCCACAGTTCCGGGCCGGCCGTCTCGCGGACGAACACCGCCGCCAGGACCGTCAGCCCCAGGGCCGTCAGGAAGTGGGTGCGGAAGAAGCGCGGGTTCACCTCGGCGGACGGCAGCAGCAGCAGGCAGGCGAGCAACCCGGTGGCCAGACGCAGGCAGAAGACGGCGAGCATCACGACTTCCCGCCGTAGATCAGCGACATCAGCTCGGCCCGCGTCAGCTGGTTCGTTTTGAAGATACCGCGCACCGCGCTGGTGGTGCAGATGCTGCCCGGCTTGCGGATGCCGCGGATTGTCATGCAGGTGTGCGTCGCCTCCAGGATGACCGCCACGCCCTTCGCGTCCAGCTCCTTCATGAGCAGGTCGGCCAGTTCCTCGGTGATGCGCTCCTGCACCTGCGGCCGGCGGGCGAACACCTCGACCACCCGGGCCAGCTTGCTCAGCCCGACGATCTTCCCGTTCGGTAGGTAGGCGACATGGGCCTTGCCGGTGAACGGCAGGAGGTGGTGTTCGCAGAACGACTCAAAATTGATGTCCTTGACGAGGACGATCTCGTCGTACTTCTGGACGAACGTCTTGCGCAGCAGCTCGGCCGGATCCTTGTGTAGGCCGGCGAACATCTCGGCGTACATGCGCGCAACGCGGTCGGGCGTCTCGCGCAACCCGTCTCGGTCGGGATCCTCGCCGACGGCCAGCAAGATCTCGCGGATCGCCTTGCGGATGCGTTCGTGATCGACCGTCATGGCGTCGGCAGTCTCCTCGAGTTACGCGGCGTCGTCTGTCAAGGCCTCTCCGTATGATACATAATCCGTCCAGCGCGACGCACGACCGCCGACCGTCCGAGCCCGAAGCGTCAGCGCGGGACGAGACAACCTCCTGCGCAGACGCTTCGGGCTCGGATCGGTTAGCCGGCCGCGTCCTTCCGAACGTCCGCGCGGGCCTGCCGGCGGAGGCGCCGGGCGGCGGCCAGGCGCTTGAACAGCTCATCGACCGTCACGCTGATGAGGATGACGGCGCCGATGATGGCGAACTCCAGGCGCGTCGGGAACCCGAGCAGACCGATGGCGTTGGACAGGAAAGGAATCAGCGCGGCGCCGAGGACGACGCCGACCGCCGACCCCTCGCCGCCGCGCAGGCTGCACCCGCCGAGCACGGCCGCGGCGATCGCGTACAGCTCGTAGAACGATCCGAAGCGGTCGGGCTGGATCGAGTTCGAGTCCAGCGCGAACAGGATCGCCCCGAGCCCCGTCAGCACCGCGCAGAGAACGTATGCCAGGATCGTGATACCGTGCGTGCTGATGCCGCTGTACCGCGCCGCCTGCTCGTTCCGCCCGGTCGCCAGCAGGTAGCGGCCGTAGATCGTCAGGTTCAGGAAGATCACCGACAGCGCCAGGACGATGAGCAGGATCAGGACCGGCACCGGCAGCGCGAACTCGTCCGGGTTCACGAACGGCAAGTCGATCTTGCCGACGGCCAGCCACCGCAGCCCGCGGTATTCCTCACGGGCGTGCGGGACATAGAACGCTGGCGTGTCCAGGTCGCCGGTGATCCAGCGGGCGACGCCGCGGTACAGCAGCAGCCCGCTCAGCGTGACAACGAACGGTTGCAACCGCAGCTTCGTGATGAGCAGTCCGTGCGCCAGCCCCAGCGCCGCGACCAGGCCGAACACTGCCAGCAGCGCGGCCAGCAGCAGATACCCCTCGGTAATCAGCAGCAGCCGGAGCACGCTCCCGACCAGGCCGAACACTTTCAGCAGCGCGACCAGCAGCGGATACCCCTCGGTAATCAGCAGCAGCGGGAACACGCTCCCGACCAGGCCAACCATCGACCCGATCGACAGGTCGATGCCGCCGGCCATGATGACGAACGCCGCCCCCAGGCTGAGGATGCTGTACAGCGACACGCGGCGCAGCAGGTTCTCCAGGTTGTACCCGGACAGGAACCCGGGGTTGCCGATCGACGTCAGCACGATGATGACGACGAGCACGCCGAAGATGCCGAGGACTTTTTTCATCGCGGCCGCGCCTCCTCGATCCGCCCTGTCGCCAGGTGCATGATCGTCTCCTCGTCGGCGTCGGCGCGGCCCACCTCGCCCGTGAGCCGGCCCTCGTGCATGACCAGGATCCGGTCCGCCAGCCCGAGCACCTCCGGCAGCTCGCTGCTGACGAACAGGACCGCCGTCCCGGCCGCCGCCGCCTGCTCGATCAGGTGGTAAATCTCGTCCTTGGCGCCGACGTCCACGCCGCGTGTCGGCTCGTCCAGCAGCAGCACACGCGGCCGCAGCAGCAGCCACTTCGCCAGGACAACCTTCTGCTGGTTGCCGCCGGACAGGTTCTGGGCGAGCTGGTCCGGCCCCGGCGTGCGGATGCGCAGCCGCGCGATCATGTCCACGGCGTCGCGGCGCTCGCGCTCGTGGCTGAGGAACCCGGGACCGACCTGGTGCCGCCGCAGCGCCGCCAGGCCGATGTTGTGGCGGACCGACATCTCCAGGATCAGCCCCTGCTCCTTGCGGTCCTCCGGCACCAGCGCCAGGCCGGCGCGGATCGCGTCGCGCGGCGACCGCACGCGAACCGGCCGGCCGGCGATCCGGACTGTCCCGGCCAGCGGCGGGTCGATCCCGAACAGGGCGTGAAGCAACTCCGACCGGCCGGCCCCGACCAGCCCGGCAACGCCGACGATCTCGCCCGCCCGGACGGCGAAGCTGACGCGGTGGCCCGGGCGGTCCGGGACGACCAGGTCGCGAACCTCCAGCAGCGGCGGCCCCGGCGTGCGCTCGCGCAGCCCGGCGAACAGCGACACGTCCCGCCCGACCATGAGCGACACCATCTGCTCCGGCCGGATGTCGGCGCCGGCCAACTCGCCCGCGTTGCGCCCGTCGCGCAGCACCGTCACGCGGTCCGCCAGCGCCTGCACCTCGCGCAGCCGGTGCGAGATGTACACGACACTCACGCCACGCGCGCGCAACGATCGGATGACGCCGAACAGCAGATCGGCCTCGCGCTCTGACAGGCTCGACGTCGGCTCGTCCATGATGACGATGCGGGCGTTGACGGCGAGCGCCTTGGCAATCTCGACGAGCTGTCGCCGACCGATCGACAGCCGCTCGACCAGCGTCCGCGGCGCGATGTCCAGCCCGACCAGCGCCAGATACCGGCGTGCCTCGCGCTCGATTGCCCGGTGGTCGATGAAGCCCCACCGGCGCGGCTCGCGCCCCAGGAAGATGTTCGCGCCGACGTCGAGGTTCTCCGCCAGGTTCAGCTCCTGGTGGATGAGGACGATGCCGTGCGCCAGGGCGGCGTGGACGGAATGAATCTCCACGGGCCGGCCGTCGAGGCGGATCTCCCCGGCATCGGGCCGCTGCACGCCAGCGAGGAGCTTCATCAGCGTGCTCTTGCCGGCGCCGTTCTCACCGATGACCGCCAGCACCTCGCCGCGGCGCAGCGTCAGGCTCACCCGGTCCAGCGCCGTCACGCCCGGGAAGCGCTTGGTCAGACCGTCGGCGCGCAACAACAGAGGCGGGTCAGCCTGGGACATGGCTTGGCGTTTCGCAGACGTTCGGTGGCCCGGTCACGATTTGCCGACCTTCTTCTTCAGGTCGGCCCAGAACGCCTTGACGTTCTGGCGATCGATCGATTGAGCGGGGACGACAACGATTTTGGACGCGGGGATGACGGAGCGGTCGCCGCGCAGCAGAGCCGCGAGGATCTCGACCGACTTGTAGCCATAGTTGTACGGATCCTGCACGACCGTGCCGGCGACGTTCCCGTCGATGATCCCCTGCAGCGTGGCGGCGTTCTCGTCGAAGCCGACGATGCGAATCTTCTTGAGTTTCTCGGCCCGGCGGACCTCGTCGAGAATGATCGGCGGGTTGTACTCGAACAGCCCGACCATGCACGCCAGGTTCGGGTAGTTGGTGATGGCCTGCTGGGCGTTCTGGCGCGCCTTGTCGTTGTCGCCGCCATCCAGGTCGGTGCCGAGGATCGTATACCCGTTGCCCTTGAGAACGCCCTCGACCGGGTCGTTGTTGGCCGGATTATGCTTGCGGCCGAGCACCTCGTCGATGACGCCCTGGCGGCGGAGGCGGGCGTTGGCCTGGCCGAGTCGGCCGACGAAGATCATCACCGCGCCGCCATCGGGCAGTGCCTTTTTGACCAGCTGGCCGCACATCCGGCCGGCGTCGTAGTTGTCCATGCCGACGTAACAGAGACGCTTGCTGTCCGGCGCGTCGGAGTCGGCGGTGATGAGGTTGCCATCGGTGCGCCGGACGATCTCGTCGAGCAGATCGCCCTGGACTCCCGGGTTGAGCGGGCTGATGGCGATCCCCTTGATGTCGCCACGGGCGAGCAGTTCCTGGACGACGCGCTTCTGGTCTTCCGGCGTGGCCTGGCTGGGCATGCGGACGACGACATTGATCTTTTCCTTGGCGGCGGCGTCGAGGCAGCCCTTCTCGGCGATGTTCCAGAACGACGCGACCTGGTTGGTCACGAACGCGACGGTCGGCCGCCCGTCGCCCCGGGAGCACCCGCTTAGTCCGGCAAAAAGTGCGGCGGCGAGCACCCAGCTCAGCGCTCTCATGGACAGGCTCCTCTCGCCCGTTGGTGGTGCGGTCCGAGCGACGGTCAATGGAAACGAACAACCGTTCGGGTGGCGCTCCATCGGTTCGCGACCTGTCGGCGGCCAGGCCCGAACGGTCAGCGCGTTTTCGTTCTGGATGAGGATACGCGAAACAGGACTGCAAGCAAGTTCCCGGCACCCCTCGCGTCAGAACTCACTCGGCCTCGGCAAGGCGGTCTGCCGCGGCGAGCAGGCGGGCGAGGGGAACCACGAACCCCGGCAGCAGCGGCGACTGGTACGTGTCGGTTTCCTCGATTACCTGCTCCTGAAGACCGGCCGGCGTGCTGCTCGCGACCGTCATGGTGCGGCGGAAGCGGTCAATGATCCAGTATTCCCGTACTCCAGCATCCAGATACTCCTGTTTCTTGGCGACGTAATCGCGTTCGCGATTGCGGCGCCCTGCCGAGACGAATTCGACGGCAATGGTCGGCAAGTCGCGTTTGCGGCTGGGCAGCCGCCCGAGGCCCGTCCAGAGCACCCGATCCGCAAGGCGTCGGCCGGTACTCGTCCGGATGTACTGTTGCGGCAAAGTGAAATCGAGGGCCGAACCCTCCAGGTGCGATTGCTGCTGGTAGTGGAGAAGATAGTAACCCAGTAACTCGTTCGGCCCGGTCTCTTCCGGGAGCGGGATTGGATGCACGACCAGCACTCCGTTGATGAGTTCGTAGAGGTAGTTCTCGTCGTACTCCTCAATGGCGTCGAACTCCTCCGGGGTCATCAGCATCCCGGCCGAAAGCGGTCCGATGGCCAGCGGCTGCTCCACGGTTTTTCCGGTCATGCGCGGCCTCCTTTGCGGAACAGTTCCTGGCAAACCTTCTGTTCGACAGGCATGTCAGCTGCCAGATAGTATCTGTGCCTGGGTGGGCAGTTCAGGGCACTCGCGCTCCGGTACGCCGCCCTGCGAAGGCGAGGGGCGAGAGGCGTCTGCCTCGGGGTTGGCGGCCGCGTTCTCCTGGGCCTGGGCGAGGGCGTCGAGATCGAGTCCCACCGGGACGGCGAACAGCCCTTGCTGGACGCGCTGGATCATCCCCTTGGCGATCAGCCCGCGGTCACCGTAGAGGATGTAGTGGACCTTGTGGTTGTCCGGGTACGGATAGCCCTTCATCCCGAAGAAGTCCGGGCAGGCCCGCCAGACCGCGACCGAGATGTCATTCAGGGTGAACGGCTGGGGGATCGTCCGCGCCACGCGGAGCAGCGTCAGCCAGTGGCCGCTCGCCCGCAATTTCTTGATCGCCTTGCGGCGTGCCTGGGCGCGGTCGGCCCGCGCCAGGGCCGCTTCCTTGCTCTCCCCTTCCTCGATGAAGTCCCACAACGTTGGCTGCTGTGTCATGCTACCCTCTCGCCGTGCGAGGAGCTGGGGGCTCTCGCACTGTTCCGCCAGCGCCAATCATGACGGAACGAGCGTTCACCGTCAAGGAAAACCGAGCAGGTGGCCCGGTTTTCAGCCCCTGGGCCAACGGACCGCGCGCTCAGCGTGGCGTCGGCGATGGGGAACAAAGCTCGATGACGTGCCCGTCCGGGTCGGCGACGAAGACCTGCGTGCAGCCGTCGGGGCGCGGCTGCGGGCTGCTGAGGATGGGGACGTGCAGCTCCGCCAGGCGGAGCACGGCGGCCGCCGCGTCCTCGACCGCGAAGGCAACGTGCTGCGTCCGGCTGGTGCGCCGGGCGGCCGGCAGCAGGTTCCCCGCAGGCCCGGAGCCGGAGAACTCAAGGATGAGGTGGATCTGCGTCGCTCCGGCCTGAAACCACAGACCGTCAAACGGAAACGCCGGCCGCGGCACCTCGCGCATGCCGAGGATCCCGACATAGAAGGCGCGGGACCGCTCCAGATCCCTCACTACCAGCGTGACATGGTCGAGGCTCCTGACGCGAATAGTCGGCCGCTGCGGGGCTTCACGCGGGGGCTTCCCCGCCTGCAACATCAGCTCGACGGCCTCGCGCCCGGTCAGCCCGACGCGGACCCCGTAAGAGGCAGCCTTCGGCGTGACGCCCACGATGCGCGCATCGAAGAGATCCTCCGGCTCGACGAGCGGACAGGCCGGCGTGCCCCTGGCGATGGCGATGGCCTGGTCGAACTCGGCGGGCGTTTCCAGATCGTAGATGCCGCAGCCCACGATCCCGGCTGGCGTCAGAATCGAGCAGTACTGCCCCTTTTCCCAGCGGTTGCTGATGCCGATCGCCTGGCCGTGCTCGAACTGCAGCGGACGACTCACCGTTCGGGGGGTGGTGTCACTCATCGGTGGTTACTCCGCAGAAGGGGATCCGGCTGGCGCCAGGAGCGGGCGTGCGAAGGTGATTGTGCGCAGCGCCGGACTTCCGGTCAAACGGAAAACAAGCCGGCGCCGCGCAGAAGGTCGGCCGGGTGTCCCCGGCGGCGCCGCGCGCTCAGGCCTGAAGCGTGCCGATCACCTCGCGGACGCTGGCAGCCCCGAGCTGGTCGAGGGCGGCAGGAAGCTGACCGGCGATGCGCTCGGCCGCGGTCGGGTTGCAGAAGTTGACGGTGCCGAGCTGGACCGCCGAGGCGCCAGCGACGAGGAACTCCATCGCGTCGTCGAGTGTTGCGATCCCCCCGATGCCCACCACCGGCACCTTGACGTGGCGGGCGACGCGCCACACCAGGCGCAGCGCGAGCGGCTTGATGGCCGGCCCGCTCAGCCCGCCGGTCACGTTCCCGAGGATCGGTCGGCGCCGCTTCCAGTCCACCGCCATCCCGACGAACGTGTTCACCAGCGAGACGGCGTCGGCGCCGGCGTCGGCGGCCGCCTGGGCGATCGGGACGACGTCGGTGACGTTCGGCGTCAGCTTGGCGAGCAGGGGCAGCGGGCAGACGGCGCGCACGCCGCGCACCACCTGATACGTCACCTTCGGATCGGTGGCGAAGTCCACCCCGCCCGCGACGTTCGGGCAGGACAGGTTCAGCTCCAGCGCGGCCAGGCCCGAGGCGCGGCCGATGCGCTCGCCCATCTCGACGAACTCCGCCTCGTTCTTGCCGGCGATGTTGGCGATGATCGCGGTGGGGAGGGTAGTCAGGTAAGGAACGTGGTGGGCGAGGAAGTGGTCGATGCCGTCGTTATCCAGGCCGATGGCATTGAGCATGCCGGACGCCGTCTCGACGGTGCGCGGCGGGGGGTTGCCGGCGCGCGGGTGGCATGTGACCGTCTTGGGGATGAGCCCGCCCAGGGAGGCGAAGGAAACCGCCCCGGCCAGCTCGCGAGCGTAACCGAAGGTGCCGGACGCGACCAGGATCGGATTGCGAAGGCGAAGGGGGCCGAGAGAAACGGCAAGGTCGGCCATCGGTCGGGACTCGAAACCAGGAGAGAATTCACGGCGCCGCCCTGTTCCGGCACCGAGAAGGCCCACGGGTGCCTCCCGTGGGCCTCAAGGTAGCCGTGCGCGCGGCTCAGGCCTGAATCAGCTCATCAGTGGGCAGCGGGACGACGTCATCGCCGACGACCTTCGCCCGCCACTGGCGCTGGCACTGCGGGCACTCGAAGATCGCCACCGGCGTCGTGGGAACGGAGCCACGCCACGAATCCGTGTCGCGGCAGGGTAGCAGACTCCCGAACCAACCACAGTTGAAATGCGGGCACTTCACCAGGTAACTCGTCAACATGGTTCGGCCCTCCTTGCAGGTGAAATGAAGGAGACGACTGGTGAAATGAACTCTAACAACAAAAACCGCTATTCGCAAACAAATTTCTGAAAAAGGCGCCCGCATGACCTCGCCGCGACATAAACCCTGCCGTCCAGGCGTCGGCGGACCAGCCCAGAGCGCCAGCACCGGGCGTTTTTTAGCGGGGCGCCGGCCGCTGCAGGGTCTGGACGGCCCCGGCGAGCCGGTCGAGAGCCTCGTCGGCATCCCCGAGCGTCAGCGCCGCGCAGAACCCGTGATGGCACGCTGCCCCGCCGTAGTCGTGAAAGTACACCCCCTGCCCGATCGCCGTGGCGATGAAGCGCAGCATCTGCTCGCGATGGTGCTTGACGGCGTCGCGATAGTCGCGTACCTCGCCGCGAACTCCGAAATAGATCCCGAACCGCGCCCCAAGTCCCTGCACGCGCGCCGCGACGCCGTACCGATCGAAGAGCGCCTGCAGTCCGGTCATAAGCCGCGTCCCCACCGCGTTGAGGTGGTCGTAGAACCCGGGCCGGCGGTAGGCGGTGACGGCGGCCAGCCCGGCGGCGACCGCGATCGGATGGCCGTTGTACGTACCGCTGTGCTGGCAGTCGCCGGTCGGCATCAGCCTTTCCATGATCTCGCGCCGCCCGCCGAAGGCGCTCAGCGGGTAGCCGCCGCCGACCGCCTTGCCGAGCGTACACAGGTCCGGCGTCACCCCCAGGTACTCCTGCGCCCCGCCCGGCGCCATCCGGAACGCGCTGAGCACCTCGTCGAAGATCAGCAGCGTCCCGTGCTCGCGCGTCAGGTGGCGCAGGGCGTCGAGGAATGGCCGCGTCGGAAGGATGCAGCCGGCGTTGTAGTAGATCGGTTCGCAGATCGCCGCCGCCAACTCCGGGCCGTGGCGGTCGAATGCCCGCTCCAGCAGGTCCGGGCGGTTGTACGGGACGAGCACCAGGTTGCGGTCGAGCCCCTCGGGCAGGCCGGTCGAGCCGGGGTAGGCGGTGGGACTGGTCTCCGGGCCGAGGCGGTCGGCGGGCGTGCCGATGGCGTACATCACCTGGTCATGATACCCGTGGAAATTTCCCTCGAATTTCAGTACCTTCGACCGTCCGGTGTACGCCCGGGCCAGGCGCAGGCAATGGAGGGTCGCCTCCGTCCCCGAGCCGGTGAACCGCACCAGCTCGCAGCACGGGACGGTCTGGCAGAGGAGTTCCGCGAACTCGGCGTGGACCTCGTTCTCGTAGGAGCACGGCGCGCCGCGGGCCAGCGCGCGCTCGACCGCGGCCCGCACCTCCGGGTCGCCGTGCCCGAGGAGGGTCGCGCCGTGGCTGCAGCACAGGTCGAGATAGTCCTTCCCATCGAGATCCCAGACCCGACAGCCCGCGGCCCGGTCGAACAGCATGGCGTGCCCGACCGCCCGGTTCAGGCGCGTCGAGGACGACACGCCCCCCGCCAGAGAGCTGCACGCCCTGCGATACTGTTCCTCCACCTTGCTCATGCTGCGCCTCCTTCGGCGTCCGGCGTCCCCAACCCCCAGCCATCCAGGCGGCCCGGTCGGAGCGCTTCGCGAACTCCTGTCGGCAGAGTACGGCGGAAGTGCCCCGGTCGCAAGGACGTCCCGGCAGCGTCGGACCAGCCCGGCGCTGGCGCTCCGGACTGGTCCGGTCCGACGCCGCCGGGGGAATGCTCTTGCCGCCTCAATGGCCTCCCGACAGAATGAAGTGACTATTAACCGCAAGGAGTCGCGCCGCCGGGAGCCCTGGCAGGGCAACGGGGCTCCCGCGCCTCGCTCGTGCCCTGGACCTTGTCATGGACAGCACGACGCTGATCACCCACCTGCGCGACCTCGGCCTGTGGCCCGAGGACGAGGCGGTCGAGCGCCGACTCCTGGAGCTGGAGAAACGTCACCCCAGCGGGCGCGACCTGGCGCGCGAGCTGCTTCAACTCAACCTCCTCACCCCGTACCAGGCCAACCAGATCCTTACCGGCAAGGGTCCGCTGCTCGCGGTCGGCCCGTACCGCATCCTCGAGCGCCTCGGCGAGGGGGGGATGGGCCAGGTCTTCAAGGCCCGGCACACCCGGCTGCACCGCGTCGTCGCTCTCAAGCTGATCCGACCGGAGCGGGTCACCCACCCGGTCACCGTCGGCCGGTTTCACCGGGAGGTCGAGTCGGCGGCCAAGCTGTCTCACCCCAACCTCGTCCGCGCCTACGACGCGGGCGAGGCGGACGGCACCTACTACTTCGCGATGCAGTACGTCCCCGGCACCGACCTGGCCCGGCTCGTCAAGGAGCGCGGCCCGCTCCCGGTCCCGCTGGCGTGCGACTTCATCGCCCAGGCGGCTTGCGGGCTGCACCACATCCACGCGCACGGCCTGGTCCACCGCGACGTCAAGCCGGGCAACCTGATGGTGGCCGTCGGAACCCTCGCCGGCAGCGACGGGACGCCGCCGGACGCGGCCAAGATCCTCGATCTCGGCGTGGCCCGGCTGAACGAGGATCCGGATGAGGGCAACCCGCGCCGCCTGGCGCTGACGCAGCTCGGCGTGGTCATGGGGACGGCCGACTACATGGCCCCGGAACAGGCGCGCGACAGCCGGTCCGCCGACGCCCGCAGCGACGTCTACAGCCTCGGGTGTACCTTCTACTTCGCGTTGACCGGCCAGCCCCCCTTTCCCGGTGGGACCGCGCTGGAGAAGCTGCTGCGCCACCAGCTCGACGAGTCTGCGCCCGTGGAGTCGTTCCGGCCGGACGTTCCGCCCGCCCTGGCGAGGGTGCTGCGCCGGCTGATGGCGAAGCGACCGGAGGATCGCTACCAGACCGCCGCCGAGGTTGCAGACGCACTCGCCCCGTTCCGCGGGTCCGCCCCGGCGTCGTGGCTTGCCGCGGTAGCCCCCCTCTCCCCCCCGATTACGCCGATACCCGTGCTGGCCGTGGTGGCGCAGGCGACTGGCGGCACCCCGCCGGAGCCGGAACCGCTGCTCCTCATCCTGGACACGAACGCCCTGCCGGGGCGGACGCCCGCCAGCCCGTGGATGTGGGTAGCCGCCGTCGCCACCGTCACAAGTGTCCTGCTGCTGTTGCTGCTTTTCGTCCGATTCGTCATCATGTAATATCGGCTCGCCTTGCCGCTTGCGGCCTGGCGGGCGGCCGCCCCGGCTCGCAAACCGTTTGCAGACAGCGCCGGGGGCGGGGATAATAGACTTACTGCACAATAGGTAGCAGGGATGCTGAGGCGGGGTTTCCCCCACCCCAGGCTGGTCAGGAGAACATCAGGTTATGCAGCCCGGCGAC
>JAANMX010001523.1_pt1 | contig 26134 bp, 22 predicted proteins | sample 7279681 | NCBI WGS metagenome assembly JAANMX01 (sample SAMN14094542, study PRJNA606508) | bioreactor metagenome | isolation source: A lab-scale SPAN reactor treating ammonium-rich wastewater day 351 | place: Ireland: Galway | collected 2018-01-01
ATATTTCTTCGATGATTTATCCACAGATATCTCTTTTTTTAGTTTAGTGATAAGACCTTTGTGCATTATAATTTAGTGGTGGAAAAAGAGTTAAATTTAGAAGGCAAGAAATATATCTCGGCTAGCCGAGTTTCAAAAAAAAGTGGCTATAATTCTGATTATCTCGGACAGCTTTGTCGAGCAGGTAAACTAGATTGTCGGTTGGTTAGTAGGACTTGGTTTGTTGAAGAAAACTCTCTTATTAATCACCTGAAATCAGGTAGAAAGAAATCGTCCCCGCTTATCCGTGAAGTATCTAATAAAGAACCCAAGACGGCTAGTCTGAAATCGGAAGGATTTTTTAACGATAATCAAAAGATAGTTTTTCAATCTTTAAGAAGTGAGTCTTTAGCAGCTGATCGACTAGCTAAAAACTTTTCTTTGCAAAGAACAGTCTCAAATTTTTTTATCGCAGTTTTTGTTGTTGCTTCGGTCTCTGTCTTGGTTTTTGATGTTGCCAATGTTTTGAAAAAAGGAGAGCCGATTGTTGCTGATAGTTTTCAATCCATGACGACCGGTTTAATAAAAATCGCGAATCCCGAATTTTCAAGCTCGTCCATAAAAGATGCGGTCAAAAGGGGTTCGGATAATTTTAAATTTGTTATGAAGAGTGGTTTTGAAAAATTTTCTAAATCTTTTTCTTTCTTGAGTTCTAAAAATAAGATCGCAAAAAAAGATAATGCTGTCGCAGAAAATAATTTTTCCTCTTTGACATTAGATGAGAGAGGAGTTGTGACTATTCCAATTCACAGTGATGAAAACTCCGACGCCTTTTCCAAGGTAAAAAATTATTTGAGAGATTCTTTTTCTGACGAGATTGAGTTTGTGCCGGACGAGAGTGGGGTAGCCGGAGTAATAAAACCGGTTTTTGCCGAACCGACCGAAGAGGAATATTTTTATGTGATGGTTCCCAAAAAATAGTGTGTGAAAATTTGTTTTCAAATTAGAAGTTTAATTAATTAAAAAGATGAAAGATAAAAACAAAAAAGTCGAAATTTATTAGAAACAAACAACTTATTATCAACTTTATTAATTCAAAATTTAAGATGACTAGTTTCAAAAAATTATTCAAAGAAAGCTTAGCGATTACGATGGTTTCTGTTTTGTTGGTGCCAATTGGTTTTGCTTATGTTGAACCAAACATAACAAGAGGTTCCGGGCAGTTTGAAATAAGCCAGAGCATAACCGCTGAAATAACATTTAAGGTCGCGCCGTCGGATGTGACTTTGAGCCCCTCTCTTGGAGGTTTGACCGGTGGAACTTCAAACGGTGGGACGCAATTTGTGGTTATGACTAATAATACTGACGGTTGGACCGTAACTCTAACCGCCTCTTCCACAAACGGGATGGAGGGAGAATCGACCGCTGGAGTCATTCCACATCTTGTAGAGACGACACCTGGTGTTCCGGATTTTGACTTTGATGATACGACGGTTGCTGTTAACACGGCTAGATTTGCCTACACCGTAAACGCTTCTTCTACCGATTATCTCGCGACAAAATTCAAGGATAATGGTTCGGCTTGCAACACAGGTTCTAATCAAGCGGCTTTAAAGTGTTGGATTTCCGCCACTTCGTCAATCCCATTTACGATATTGGACAGTAATACCAACACTGATTTTTACGGCGCGACCTCAACTATTTTTTTCCGAGTGGTAGTAAGAGAGAATCCGGACCCGCTTCTGCCGATTGATACATATACTGCGACAACTACACTGACCGCAACAATGAAATAATAAACTAATATGAATTCTGAATTTCAAGATAAAAAAATTAGTTTGCCGGCGTTAATATTATTTGTTTTTTCAGCTTTATTGCTTGGGAGTTTTGCGCTGATTTTTCCGACTTCAACAGTATTTTCTCAAGAGCCAAACAATACTTTTGTTCGGAATGCAGAAATTAGCATTGAGAGTTTAGGAGAAAATGTTGGTGTTCTCGGTGATTTTGTGGTTGGGCCTGGAAAATTTGATGCCTCACTTACTCCTGGAGAAACCAGAAATTTCAACTTAGATGTCACAAACAGAATGGGTGAGGAAAGGATCTTTCTCATAGAAATAGAAGATTTTACCGGTTCAAGGAGTTCTGACCAGACAGTTATTTTATTGGGGAGCGAAAGAGGCCCTTATTCCTTGAAAGATTATATCAAAGTGCCAGCTTTTGAATTTTCTTTGAAACATGGAGAGAGGGCAAGAATCCCAATAACAGTTTCAATTCCTTATGATGAAGAGCCTGGGGGTCGATATGGCAGTGTTGTAATCAGTACAGTGTCAAAGCCATCAGAGCGAGGCGATGGAGATGTCAGAGGTGGGGCAGCCATCATTTCAAGAATTGGCACTCTCTTTTTTGTAAGAATACCGGGAGGGGTAGATGAGGAGGGAGAAATGCAAACCTTTAGGACAAAATCCGGGAAAAGAATTTTTGGTTCGACTCCGGTACCATTTGAAATCTTGTTTGAGAATTCCGGAAGTATCCACCTTGCTCCTTATGGCGAGATTCGGATAAATAACATTCTTGGTAAAGAGGTTGAAGTAATTGAGATGGATCCTTGGTTTTCTATGCCTGACTCTTTGCGTTTGCGAGAGGTTGTCTGGGAAACGGGATGGGCTTTTGGTGTTTACAATGCTCACGCTTTTGTAAACCGTAGTTATGACGACATCATTGACGAAGAGAGTTTTATATTTTTTGTTTTGCCTTGGAAATTAATACTCGTTTTCCTTATCATCGTGCTTATTTTGGTTCTAACTATTAGATTTTTAACCAAGAGATTTGAATTTAGAAAAAAGCCAATGGATGAACAAAGATAACATATTACAAAAAAACAAAAGACCCGAGCGGGTCCCAAGACCAATTGAAACTCTAACTACGAGGTCTTTTGTTGTACTAAAGCTAGCAAATGGTTTCAGACTTGACAAGTTCCAAAAGATTTAATTTTGTGGACAAGCTGTGGAATATGCCTTTTCAAAGAAACCAAAAAAAAAAGAAAAACGCGACAATAACAACACTTCTCGTTAGCTTGTTGCTTGTCGCGTTTTTTTATATTGAGGTGAGTGCGTTTGTGATGGAGAGTGATAGCTATAGAGTGCAGAGTGACAGTCTGAATATCGGCGGTCTTAGGTCTCAAAGTGCAAATTATTTTGAAGAAAGTACGATTGGTGAATTGGCAACCGGTATTTCCGAAAGCGCGTCTTATAGACTCAAAGCCGGGTATCAGCAAATGCAAGGGGTGTTTATATCGATGACTTCTGTTGACGATATCACTTTGTCTCCGGCGCTGGGCGGATTGACTGGGGGGACTTCAAATGGTGGTGCTCAATTTATCGTAAAGACCGATAATACTGCTGGTTTCTCTGTCACCATAAAGACCGATTCTGATGACGGCATGATTGGAAATGAAAATGCCGGTACCATTTTTCATCTAAACACCGCTACTCCGGAGGTGCCGGATTTTAATTTTAATTCGGCACCAGCGAATTCTTCGGCGTTTGCTTATACCATCAATGCCTCAACAACCGGTGAAATTGTGGCCGCATTTAGGAACAATGGTTCGAATGCCTGCAACACCGGCTCAACTGAAACCGATGATAACTGCTGGATTTCGGCGACCACCACACCAAGGACGATAATTAGTACAACATCAAGAACACCGATCTCCGGCGCGACTTCGACCCTGCGTTTCAGGGCAATAGTCTCTGCAAATCACAACCCGATTCTTTTGCCGGATACTTACGTAGCAACCACGACCTTAACCACCATCACTCTTTAAATTGAATATATGAAATTAAATTTTCTTACATTCCAAATAAAGATTTTAATAGCCAGCTTTGCTTTCTTGGCTTTAATTGTTTCTGCACAATCTGAAAGTCAGTTCAAGGTCAGTCAGATAATTACTATAGAAAATCCACCCGAAGCGCCACAAAATCTTTCGGCTATCGCTGTTTCCACTTCAGGGATAGATTTGACTTGGGATGCGGCGGTTGAGGGTGATCTGCCTATAAATGGTTATAAAATTTTCAGGGATGACGTAGAGATTGATACCACTTCTGGAACTTCTTATAGCGACACCGGTCTTTCTCCAAACACTTTGTATACTTACAAAGTTTCGGCTTTTGACACCTCCGGGGCTGACAGCCCGTTATCTGATCCTGCTTCAGCCACCACTTTTCCTTTGGATGAAGAGGAGGAAGAAGAACAGGCTCGCGGTCAGACAGGTCAATATGTTTTTTTGAAAGTCTTAAATTTCTCCGTAGAGCCGGATTTATATCAAGCAGTCATAAATCTGGAAACCAATATCCCCTCAAAAACGATATTATTTTGGGGTAAAACTCCGGATTATGAAATTGGCTCTCTGGCCTCTTCTGTTTTTAAGACGAATCATCAAATTATTGTTTCGGACCTTGACCCCGGCGTCTTGTATTTTTTCCGATTAGAGATTGTTGATGCGCTCGGTCGGAAAATTATTTTGGACAATCAGCAGTTTAAGACTGTTTCTTTTCCCGAATTTCCTTTCAATGTTTCTAACTTAAGAGCTCTTGCAGATGAGGAAAAGATAATTTTGACTTGGAAAAATCCTTCAGTTGATTTTGAGAATATCAGGATTATTCGTTCGCCAAAATTTTTCCCTAAAGATCCTTTTGACGGAAATTTAGTTTATGAAGGCCGGGGGGAGAGATTTGTTGATTCAAAAGTTGAAAAACGCACAGACTATTTTTATTCGGTTTTTGTTAGAGACAGAAGCGGTCGTTATTCTTCCGGCGCTTTGGTCAGAGGTAGGCTTTTGATCCCGGGAGAAATTCCACCGGAGCCGTTTGCCGGAGTGATTGATTTGCCACGTTCGAGTGTTGACCCGATGTTTTTGGGATTGACGCTCGGAGATTTCAAATTTATTCAAGGAGACGAAATCGCCAAGCTTGAAAGAGGTAATATCGTCGTTGTAAATGGTGATAGAGCTTTGAAAGTTTCCCTACCTTACGAAAAAGTACCGGAGGTTCTAAAGACTCTTACTGTTACTCTAACTCACCCCGTTGACCCATCTTTGGTTTTTAGTTTTTTGCTTCGGGTGAACGAAAACAGAAGCGCTTATGAGGCAAGCATTGCGCCGCTTGGTGAAGAGGGGACTTTTGGTCTTCACGTTGCCGTTCTTGACCACAAAAATCGTGGTCTAAGAAAGATAAACGGAATTTTGAAATCAATTCTTCCTTTTCCACCAATCGCGTTTCCGAATTTTCCTTGGCTACCTATTGCGTTCTGGCTATCCTTACTCTTTATACTTTTGTTTGTTGCTTGGAAATTTCGACCGAGGATTTTTAAAATAAATTATGAGAATATTGCTTAGAAAAAAAATTCGGATTTACACTTTTCTGGTTTTTTCAGGATTTTTTTTCTTGCTGCCTTTTGTCTCTTATGCTGATTTTAATTCGCAGATAAACTATCAAGGCAAATTGACAGACACTGATAATCTGGCAGTACCTGACGGCAACTATATAATGAAATTTCGTTTATATACTACTGCGACTAGCGCTACCACTACAAATATCTGGGAAGAAATCCGTATAGATTCTGGCGATCGGATAACTGTAACCGATGGATTGTTTAGCGTCATGCTTGGCAGTTCCACTCCGCTTTCAACAGTCAACTTCAACCAAACTCTTTACCTCGGTGTTGAGATTTGTGGTACGTCTGGACTTTCTGGTTGCGACAATGAAATGTCTCCGAGAAAAATTTTGGGCACAGTGCCTTCAGCTTTTGAAGCCGGCAAATTGTCGGGCCTTAATTCCTCACAATTTTTGCGTTCCGATGCCGAAAACTCAACCTCCACCGCTTCAACATTTTTAAGAATTACCCAAAGTGGTGCTGGTAAAATAGCTGAATTTATCGGGCAAAGTTCGGCTTCTGTTTTGGCGCTACTTTCTAATGGTAATGTTGGAGTCGGCACCTCAACTCCCTATTCAAGATTTTCAGTTTGGGGTTCGGGCACTGGTACAGACCGGCTTTTTGAGTTAACCAACAATTCTTCAACTACTTTGGCTGCTTTTCTTGAAGATGGAACGGGATATTTCTTGGGGAACATTGGTATTGGCACAACTACTCCGGGAACAATTTTTTCTTTAGGCAACACTGGCCCTGACACGATAAATATTTCTACTACCGCGACTTCAACTTTTGGCTCCGGCATAGATATTCGCACTGGATGTTTTGCGGTAAATGGCGTGTGTGTTGGTGGCGGAAGTGGGGTATCAACCTTTCTTGGTTTAACAGACACACAATCATCTTTTACCGCAAACAGGATTATTCACACCAATTCTTCGGGTAATGCTTTGACGGATACCGACGGTTTTGTTTTTGACGGCATAAATTTTGGCATCGGCACGTCCTCCCCTTATGCTCGTCTTTCTGTTGTCGGACAAGCGGTTGCTGAATACTTTACGGCAACCTCCAGCAACGCTACTTCAACTTTTACAAATCTTCGGTTTACTGGGAACTTCAGAACCCCTTTTACCGACAATCGGGTTCCTTTTGTTAGTACAGGAGGCATTCTTTCAGAATCTGCCGACTTGACTTATGTCAGCGGAAAATTAACAGCTGAAGGTGGGTTAGAAATTTCTAGAAATACCGATACCTATTCGCATTTTGGAGGCGCCACCACAAATCTTCCCGTAAGTCCCACCAACGACACTGACCGCTTGGTTACCATTAAAGGAATAACTGGCACAAGTGGAGAAAGGCGAGGCCTTCTAACAGCAGTAGATTTTACCGGCTCTAGTTCAAACTCTGGTTCCAATATGGCTTTCCAGTCAATTGCTAAGCACAGCGGTTCTGGCGCCCTGACCTCAACAACCGGTCCTGGCGGTTTGTCCGGTGGACGAGTTGGATTACATTTTGGTTCCACTGTACTTGGAACCATATCTTTGGCAACAGGACTTTCGGTTTGGAGTGAAAGAGGTAGTTTAACGGTCAATAACGCTTCAATTACTGAATATATCGGACTGCAGATAGAAGAATCAACTTGGTATTTAGGCGGTTCCGGTGCAATTACAGATTATTCAGGAATACGGGTCAAAAGCCCGTCATCTACCGGATCTGGAACGATGACAAATGTTTACGGATTAAGAATAGACGAGATTGCTCGGGGTAATAATCGTTTTGCTATTTATACTGGTGGTACAACCAAATCATATTTTGGTGGCAATGTTGGTATCGGTACGACAACACCTTACAGCAAGCTCACGGTCTGGGGGGTCGGTACTGGCACGAATAGAATTTTTGAGTTGGTTAATAATGCTTCAACCACTTTGTTTTCAGTTTTGGATAACGGCACCACTCATATTGGTACGGCAACAGCTGGTAACATTGTTTTTGAAACCAGCGCGACCGGCAACGTCGTCCGAGTTGGAGTAGGCACTTCTACTCCGGATGCAGATTTTACAATTGTCTCAAATCAGCCAAATGCCAATACCTATCTTTTCACCATTGCGACAACAACCGGAGATGTCATAAATCGTAAATTTACCGTTGATTCCGACGGCGACGTGGCGATTGACGGCTCGCTCACAAATCCGGCCGACTACGCCGAAGCTTTCACCGTTGTCGGTTCAAAAACCGAATACGAGCCGGGGGATATTGTTGTGGCTTCAAAGCTGGAACCAGGTAAGGTTGAAAAATCTTACGGTGTTTATCAGGCAAATTTAGTGGGCGTTTATTCAACAAAACCGGGTATTATTGGTACGCTATCCAAAAGCCCGACAGCTTACCGGATTGAAGAGACAAATGACATACCGGTTGGCGTGATGGGTCGGGTGCCGGTTAAGGTTTCAGACGAAAACGGCCCGATAAAAGCTGGAGATTACATCACCTCGTCATCAAGACTTGGGATTGGGATGAAAGCTACAAAACCTGGTCGGGTTGTTGGTGTTGCGCTTGAAGATTTCACACCTTCTTCTAATGGAGAAGTTGGTAAGATTATGACTTTTATAAATAACAACACCTTTTATTTTGGTGAGGGTGATTTGAATTTGGAAAAAAGAATTTCTGATCTGGAAGCTTTTGTAAAGGGTGGAAATACCGGTGGTTTTGGTTTTGATTATATTCTTGCCAACTTGGAAACGCTTGGTGTTAAAATCCAGGATGGATTTGCCTATTTCAAAAATTTGATTGCCGAAAAGTTGACGGTCGGCAACCGAGAAAATCCGGCAGGTATAACTTTATTTGATACAATAACCGGCGAGCCGTATTGTTTGTCTATAAACAGTGGAGTGGTAAATTCAGAACCGGGCGAATGCCAAATTTTCAAAAGTGGTGGCGGTAGTGTTGATTATCCGGATGACAAGATTGAGGTGGATAACGAAGATGATTTCAAAGCGGATGAGATTGGACCAAAAGAAGAGACCGGTAGTGAAGAAAACGAAGAGAAAGTTGGTGTTGGGGCTGGCCCGGAAAATGAGATTGTTGAGGGTGAACCAGAAACAGAGCTAGAGTTAGAAGAAGAGTTATAAATTCCGATTTTTCAAAAAGACTTATGAAGTCTCGAAAAAGTTTCAAAAGAAAAATTATTTTTACTCTAATCACAGTCTTTGTTTTGACTGCGATTTTTTCCTACTCAAAACTTTTTACTGAAGCAGAGACTTTAAGGCATTTGCGAGTGGAAACATTTACTTCGAGCGGCACTTTTACAGTGCCGTCCGGAGTTACGGAAGTGACTTTTGAGGGTTGGGCTGGCGGCGGCGGCGGCTCCACTAATGCCGGCGCTGGCGGCGGCGGAGCTTTTATGTCAGCCACTATGATTGTTGAAGCTACGCAAGAATATACGATAACGGTTGGGTCCGGAGGTGCTGCTGGCGGGAACAATGGGGCTAGTACAACGGTAGAGAGAGGTGGCACAAAATATCTTGATGCGCAGGGTGGTTTTGGCGGCGGGACAAACGGTGGGGGAGGAGGAAAATCTAGCGCCGGAATAGGGGACTTTGGTTTTGATGGCGGAAACGGTAATCAAGGAACTGCCGGAAGATCTGGTGGTGGTGGAGGCGGAACGGAAGGCGCAGGCTCGTCCGGACCAAACGGTGGTGGTAATTATTTCGGTGGCGGCGGTTCTGGTGGTGCTGGAGTGGAAAATCACAGATATTATGGTTCAGGTGGTGGTAGCAATACTTCAACCCAAAGAACTGGTCGCGACGGCGCGGTTCACGTTACCTATCTCATTGATGCGTCTGAAGGTTTTCCAACCATTAGAGCCAGAAATTGGGGCCGTTCCGGAGGAGATACCACTAGTCATGCGATTCGTTTGCCGGCTGGGGTTAAAACCGGACAACTGCTTTTAGTTGTGTTTTCTGTTCAGGGCAATAACCCGACTCTTTCTGGTTATGATACAAATGATTGGAATCTTTTGGGCGAGGCGGTAAATTCCGGCACTAATACCGTAAAGGGCGCCATACTTTACAAAATAGCTGATGGTGGAAGTGCTGATGATTTGACCATCACCACTTCGGCGAGCGAAGAGAGCACGCATATATCTTTCGCTATTGATAGAGGAGGGACGCCGACTGCGACAGGACTCGGCGGAGATAGCACCAATACCAATCCGCCCTCTCACGATGCTCTCTCTTCAAGAAAATATCTTTGGATTACGACTGTTTCAAGAGATTTGAGTGTTACGGGCGATCACAGGGTTTCTGCTCCGCCGGCTGATTACACGGACTTCTTGTATTTATCGCCAACTTCTTTTAATACAGGTGTTGATACATCCGTTGCTACCCGTCATAGGGAAATTCAGATTGAAGATCCAGGTATATTTACTTCTAGCTCCGAACAGTGGGTGTCTTTTACGATTGCTGTACCGTATGTTGATCCGGGGGATCCAGGAGAGAGCAGTGACACGGTCAAAACTTTGATCAAGGGCGGGACGACTTTTAAGGGTGGAGTTATTTTTAAATTATTCCTGCCTTTTACTTTGAAATTTTCTTATTTTAATCTTTTCTAATATTTTGTAGCAATGAAGATGAACAAAACGCTTGTGTTCAAGCGTGGCGCTGGCAAACCACCAAATCACTTCTTCAAGCGGGAAAAACCGTAACAGTTTCTTTGGTCGGATTAAACAACGCTGGCTATGATTTGTCGGAACTTTTAAATTATTTACCTTGATTTGCTGTCTTTTTTTAGATATTTATGATATAATCTAAATAGTTTTGCGTTGGATAGTTGCGCTTTGATTTTAATCAGAGTGAGGAAAGTCCGAACACGCATTCCGCCTTTGAGCGGAAAAAGGTAGCGGGTAACGCCCGTCTGGAGCAATCCAAGAGGTGCGAGCAGAGACGGCGAGTTCCGAAAGGAGCGAGCCGCCCAGTCCCAGTTTTGAGTGATTAATTTTTTGATTATTCAAAACTGGGACTGGGCGAGTTTCCGCAGTAATGCGGGAAGTGAAACGGCTAAATCCTTACCCGCGTGCAAGGCCGTGTCTGCTAATTTTGTTCGCCGCAGGCGATTACAAAATTGAGCATCCCGAGCGAAGTCGAGGGACAGCCCTTCGGCAAGCTCAGGGTACTCAATTTTGCACCACCTACGGCGGGCAAAATTGGTAGAAGTGCCGCTAGATCCTGATGGCAACATCGGGACCAGATAAATAGCTATCGTTCTGCCCCAGTTTTGGTTGATAGAATTTTCTAAAAATCAAAACTGGGGCGGGATACAGAATTCGGCTTATAGACGCAAAACCAAAAATGAAAAACGCTTCGGTTAACCGAAGCGTTTTTCATTTGCCTTTTTTCTGTTAAAATAAACAATATGGAGAGAGCTGTAGAAAATCAAAAATCTTTGGAAATTCCTTCTCTAGTCCTTTTATTTTCGGTTATTTTACTGCCAATATCTTTTGCACCTCTTAATATCGTGCCGCTTTTTTTTGTCAAAGCCCTGGTCCTGTCTTTAGGTGTTGCTTTTTCTGCGCTAGCGCTTTTTGTCTATTTAATGAGAAATAAGGTTAAACTTGCGATACCTTTTCATCCGATTTTTATCATCCCAATATTCTCTCTCGCGGTTTTTTTATTCTCTTCGCTCTTTAGTGCGCATTTTTCTCTCTCTTTTTCCGGTTATGGCTTTGAGTCAGGAACTTTTATTTTTATTTTTCTTTTTTGGTCTGTATTTTTTCTATCCTTCTTCTTTTTTAGAGACAGAAAGAAAATACCGCAAGTGATTTTTTCTGTTCTTCTGGTTTGTCTTTTGTTGTTTATTTATCAGATTCTTCTCCTTATCCCAGGCCTTGAATTTTTTGGCTTTAAGACTTTTAGTCAAAAGACATCAACTCCGGTTGGTAACTGGAATGAGATCGGATTTTTTGCCGGCCTATCGGTCATCATCTCTTTGGTGCTTCTAGAGACAGTCCTTAAAAATCTTCACGGTCTTGGTAGTAAATTGGCTATAGCCACACTTTTTATCGGTCTCTTTTTTATTTTTCTGATAAATATATCGATTGTTTGGCTTTTGACCACGCTTTTTGTGATCCTTTTCTTAGTTTTTTGTTTTTTCAAATCTCCCGTAAGCGATAAAAAATCAGCAACAACTTTAGTTGATGGGGTGACAAAGGAAAGGTTTTTATCTAAAAAAAGCGTTTCCAAGATTTCAATTTTAGCTCTATTTTTTATCGTCCTACTTTTTTTGGTTGGCGGTTTTATTGGACAGAATGTCCAGACGTCTTTGGGAATCAATTATCTTGACGTTAAGCCGTCCTGGAGTTCCACCAAGGAAGTTTTTTTACATACGCTCCGCTCTGATTTTAAAAGTTTTTTGCTGGGTTCCGGTCCAAACAGTTTTCTTTTTCAGTGGCGACAATGGAAACCGTCTGAAGTAAATCTGACTGCTTTTTGGAATGCTGAATTTCATAACGGTGTCGGACTTTTGCCGACTTTTGCCGTTACCACTGGCTCTCTTGGTCTTTTGACTTGGATGTCTTTCCTATTTTTATTTTTTTGGCTAGGTGTGAAGAAAGTTTGGAACAACAAGGAAGACTGGCTCTCTGTAACTTTGTTTTTCGCGAGCGGTTTTTTGTGGCTTTCTACAATTTTTTATCCTGTAGGACCGGCCTTGTTTATAATGACTGCTTTCTTTTCTGGCTTGTTCCTAGCTTCAATTTTTAAAGATGAGATTCCAAAATCTTTCTGCCTTGACCTGTCTTCTTCTGCCGGACGAAAAAACAAGTCAATCAGTTTGATCGTCTTGTCGATATTTGCCGCTCTTGCTTTGGCAACTGCAGTTTTAATGATTCAAAAAACCCTCGCCGCTTCCAATTTTCAAAAAGGAGTCTTGGAGCTGTCTTCAGGTAAAATCGCACAATCCGGTGTTTTGCTTGAAAGATCGGTTAAAATTTCTGGGAACGATATTTTTCGCCGGCACCTCTCCGAATTTTTTATTTTAGAAGCTTCACAGATGGCGCAAGAAGTTAGTAATCCGACCGATAAGGATGTAGAGCGTTTTCGCCGACTGATTGACTCGGCTCGCAATAATGCCGAACTCTCGGTAATCTACAACAGGAAAAATTTTGAAAACTGGGTTCATCTGGCCGGGTTTTATGAATTTCTGGCTTCTTTTGATGCTGACAACTCTTCGGAACATTACGAAAACGCGCGCCTCTCGTACCAGAGTGCCATAGTCTTTGACCGACAGAATCCATTTTTGGATTTGATGCTAGCTCGCTTGAATATTTCTCTTGGCGCCTTGGAAGAAGCTGAAAATTATGTTTCAAGCGCTTTGGATAAAAAGCCAAATTATAGCGAAGCGATTTTTCTGCTTTCTAGAATTAAGGCGGCACGCGGCGACTTAGACGACGCGATAGTGTCTGTTTCGGAAGCTATAGGTTTTTCACCCCAAGAACCTTCTGGTTATTTCCAGCTTGGGCTTTTAAATTATCAAAACAATAATTTTGAGAATGCCAAAGAAGCTCTTAATGTTGCGATTTCGCTTGAACCTCAATACGCAAATGCCCGATATTTTCTTGGTCTAAGCTTGGCTCAACTTGGAGACACGGCTAAAGCCCTGGAACACTTCAGGATTCTTGAACAGAGTTTTCCTTCAAACGAAGAGATTAAGTTTATTATCTCCAATTTACAAGAAGGAAACGAGCCCTTTGAAACCAACTCCGAAGAATTTTCTGTAGCGCCTCCGGAAGAACGGGACGGCCTGCCGATTCAAGAATAAAATGGTAAAAGGTATTTGGGATTTTATTCATAGGGAATCAAACGGCCTTCATCAGGCCGCTTATTTGCTTGGTTTTTTTGCTCTGCTTTCTCAAATTCTCGGTTTATTGAGGGACCGACTTTTGGCTCACAACTTTGGTGCCGGCCTTGAACTTGATTTGTATTATGCCGCCTTTAGAATTCCTGACTTTCTTTTTGTTTCCGTCGCTTCGCTAGTTTCCGTCTCTATTTTAATTCCGGTTTTGGTTGAGAAGTTAGAAAAAAAAGAAGAAAGCCGGAAGTTTTTGGACAGCGTCTTCACTTTCTTTTTTCTAGCAATAATTTTAATTTGTTCCGCGGTCTTTTTTCTAGCTCCGAAGATTTTAGGCAAGATTTTTCCCGGGTTTGCCGGAGACGAACTTCACGATCTTTTATTGTTGACCAGAATTCTTCTTCTGTCCCCGATTTTTCTTGGTTTCTCAAATCTTTTAGCGAGTATCGTGCAGGTCCATCGGAGGTTTTTGCTTTATGCTTTAAGTCCGATTGTTTATAACCTCGGAATTATTCTTGGAATTTTTGTCTTTGTTCCGTCGTGGGGGGTGGTTGGAGTCGCTTTTGGCGTTATTATTGGCGCATTTGGACACCTTGCGATTCAAATACCCTTTGTCATAAAGATTGGGCTGTTGCCAAAGCCGACTTATTCTTGGCTGTGGCCAGACCTGAAAAGAGTCATAATCCTTTCAGCGCCGAGGACTTTTGCTCTAAGTGTCAATCATTTGGCTTTGCTTTTTCTTTTTTCTTTCGCTTCACTTTTGGCTTTTGGTTCAATCGCAATTTTCAACTTGTCTCTCAATTTGCAGTCGGTTCCACTTTCAATTATCGGAGTTAGTTATTCTCTGGCTGCCTTTCCGACCTTGGCGCGGTTTTTCGCTAACGGGGAACGGCTGAAATTTGTCGACCAGATTACTACCGCCGCTAAACACATAATTTTCTGGTCAATGCCGATTGCGGTTTTATTTATTGTTCTTCGGGCTCAAATTGTCAGAACTCTCTTTGGCACTGGCGAGTTCAGTTGGTCGGACACCAGATTAACCGCCGCCGCTTTGGCTATATTTTCTGTCTCGGTTGTATCCCAGGGATTGAATCTTCTTTTTACTCGAGGATATTATGCTGCTGGTATGACAAAAAAACCCTTAATTTTAAATTCCATTTCGGCTGTAACGATTGTTGTCTCAAGTTTTGGGTTGATAAAGCTTTTTCAAAATGTTGAAATTTTCCGTTTTTTCATTGAGTCTCTATTTAGAGTCGGCGGTCTTGAGGGTGTCGTTGTTTTGATGTTACCTCTTGGCTTTTCTTTGGGAATGCTTTTGAACAGTTTAATGTTTTGGATTTTGTTTAAGTCTGATTTTGGTCAGTCCACTAACAAAATTTCTAGAGTTTTTTTCCAAAGTTTCTCTGCGTCTATCATTGCGGGCTTTGCCGCTTATCTTGGTCTGCAGTTTCTTGCGCCGATTTTGGACCAAAACACTCTGCTTGGGATTTTTTCTCAAGGATTTTTCGCTGGACTTTTGGGGATCATCTGCGGTATTTTGATTCTGCTCGTTCTCAATAATAAGGAGATTAAGGAAATCTGGGCGAATTTTCACAAGCGGTTTTGGGGCACAAAGGTTATCCGTTCGGATTCAGAAATCACATAACCTTCTCTTAAATTAAAAATGAACAACAGCAACATAAGAAATTTTTGTATTATTGCTCATATTGATCATGGAAAATCCACTTTGGCCGACCGGTTTTTGGAATTTACCAATACGGTTGAAAAAAGGAAAATGAAAGAGCAGGTTTTAGACGCCATGGAGCTTGAGCGCGAACGGGGGATTACAATTAAGATGACCCCAGTGCGAATGCACTATACCCTAGACGCCAAACCCTATACCCTAAACCTTATTGATACCCCCGGCCATATTGATTTTGCCTATGAAGTTTCGCGAGCACTTAAAGCGGTTGAGGGCGCGATTCTTTTAGTGGATGCAACCCAAGGGGTGCAAGCCCAGACACTTACGACCCTTGATATGGCGCAATCCTTGGGGCTAAAGATAATTCCGGCAGTCAGCAAAATAGATTCTCCGCTTGCCAGAATTTCTGAAGTCAAAAAGGAAATCGCTACTCTTTTGAAATGTGGAGAAGAAGAAATCTTAGAAGTTTCCGGAAAGACCGGTGAGGGCGTGGAAAATCTACTTAATTCAATTGTTGAAAAAATACCTCCTCCGAAAGTAGAAGGGGGAAACAATTTTCGCGCTTTAATTTTTGATTTTCAGTATTCCAGCCATAAGGGTGTAGTGGTTTATGTGCGGGTTGTTGGTGGGGAAGTCAAGAAGGGTGACCAACTTAATTTTAAAGTATCCGGTAAAAACTTTTCAGCTTTGGAGGTCGGCATTTTTTCCCCAGAGGAAAGACCAAAAGATTTTTTGAGAGCCGGTGAAATTGGTTATGTCGTGACAGGTATAAAAGAGCCGGGTGTGGCTTCGGTTGGCGACACAGTTGTTTTTGTTGGCGACAATTTGCCCCCTTTACCGGGTTACCAAAAACCCCAGCCGGTAGTTTGGTCCTCAATTTATCCGGAAAGTCAGGATGATTTTGATGAACTAAAAAGATCTCTCCAAAAACTGAAACTTTCTGACTCGTCTTTGGATTTTGAAGAAGAATCTTCGGGCGTCCTGGGACGTGGATTTAGGTGTGGTTTTTTGGGCATGCTTCATCTTGAGATTGCTACTGAACGCGTGAGAAGAGAGTTTGGTCTTAATATTGTTATTGGCTCGCCGACTGTTAAATACCAGATAAAAACTAGAGATGGCGAACAAAAAGAAATTTATTCTCCCTCACTTTTTCCGCCGGAACATTTGATAGACAGGGTTTTGGAACCGTGGGCCGATGTTCAAATTATTGTTCCGTCTGACTTTCTAAATAATTTGATGTCGCTCGTTTTTGAACACGAAGGCCAGATAAAAAATTCGGAGAATTTTGGTGACGACCGAATTTCTTTGAAGATTGAGATGCCTCTTCGGGAATTAATGAGAAATTTTTTTGATAAGGTTAAGAGCCAGACTTCTGGCTTCGCTTCCTTTTCTTATAATCTTAAAGATTTACGCTTGGCTAATATCGTCAAGTTGGAAATTTTGGTGGCCGGCGAGTCGGTGCCGGCTTTCACTAAAATAGTTTCCGAAAGAGCTTTGACGAAAGAAGCCGAGCAGGCCGTTGAAAAACTCTACAAAATTTTGCCGCGCCAGCTTTTTACTCTAAAAATTCAAGCGCAAGCCAAGGGTCGAATAATTTCTTCGAGAGAGGTCTCGGCTTTGAAGAAGAATGTAACTGGCCACCTCTATGGTGGGGACATAACTCGTAAACGCAAACTTTGGGAGAAGCAGAAAAAAGGAAAAAAGAAGCTCCAATCAATGGGCAAGGTTAATATTCCGCAGGAAATTTTCTTAAAGATGTTGAAAGAGTAATTTTACTTCTCTTTCGTTTAAAACGGCATGGGTGTAAAGAAAGCAACCATGCTTATGATGATGAGCACGCCCAAAACAATACTCAAAAGTCTGACAATCTTTTTTGTTTTTCTATGGAATAACATATCTTGTTATAATACTAATTAATGCTTAATTTTCAAGCCCAAAAGAGGAAAAGACGGAGCTTTAAGACCCATATTCTGATTATTTTATCAATTTTTCTGATAGTGATTCTAGCCAAGCCGACTTGGAACATGCTTAATAAATATTTTTCAGCGCGCGAGCAATTATTAGAAGCCGAACGGCAGTTGGAAGAATTGAAGGAAAGAGAATCATTTCTGAACTCTGCTATTGAAGAAATTCAGAGCACGGTCGGACAGGAGAAAGAAATTGTTAGAAAGTTTGATGTCGTTAGAGAAGGCGAGAGTTTGGCGGTTATCGTTGAGCCCGAAATCCAAGTTGTTAAAGAGGTGTCAGATGTTGGGTTTTTCAAGAAATACTTTGGTTGGTTTTTTGGTTCTAGAGACTAATCCAATCATTTTTTCTTGCTCGCTGTTCGGAGTTGGAATAGTATGGTGTTGGTGTTGCGAGTATGGTCTAGTGGTATGACGTGACCTTCCCAAGGTTAAGACGGGAGTTCGATTCTCCCTACTCGCATCGAACGTAGTGAGATAAGGTAGAGCGGGCAAACTGCTTTGCCCGCGTGGGGAATCGAAAGGCGGAGCCATCCTGAGCGAGCGGAGCGAGTCGAAGGAGGCGAGCCCGGGCAGGAGCCACTTATGACCCGCCTTTTGGCGGGGAATTAGTGAGCTGGCGCCGATTCTCCCTACTCGCATCGATAGAGATTCTATATTCGCAGTTTTTTGTTGGCAGAAAATTTCATTATGTTAAAATAGCAAAACTTATTATCAATTTAATGATTTATTTTTATGAAAGAAGTCTTAGTTTACTCAACCCCAACATGTCATTTTTGTCACGCCGCCAAGGAATTTTTCAAGGCAAACAACGTGCCTTTTACTGATTATAATGTTGCCGAGGATATGGAGAAGAGAAAAGAGATGGTAGAAAAATCCGGACAAATGGGTGTGCCGGTAATTTTTATCGGCGAAGAAATGATAATCGGCTTTGACGAAGGCAAGATTAAAAATATGTTGGGAATTTAAGGAACCGACATTTTGAAAAACAAAAACCTTGAGCTTCAAGGTTTTTGTTTTTTATGGTAACTTGGAACAGTTAGTGTTCTTGGTTTGTGTTTGCTTATTGACCTTTTAACCCCTCGTAGCTCAATGGATAGAGCAATCCCGTCCTAAGGGAGAGATATGGGTTCGATTCCTGTCGAGGGGATGCTTTAATTTCATGTTGATTTAAATTGTTTTTATGATAATATGAAAATATAAAGCGTCTTTGGCGTGGAATTATAAAGTTAATTTTAATGCTTATGAATAAAACTATTGTTGTTCTGGTTGTCGTAGTTCTCATTCTCATTGTGGGCTACCTATTATTAACACAAACTGTTTCAACTCCGTCTGAATTAGAAACCGAAGAAATGGCTAAAGGTATTGCTGAAGAGGGAATGCCAGTTGAGGAAAGCGATACTGAAGAAATGTCGGCCGAGGAAGTCAGGGTTATTTCAATGCGCTCCGGTGGGTTTTTCTTTGAACCGAATGTTTTTAATTTAAAATTGGGTCAACCGGTCCGTCTTGAGATCACAAGTCAGGGCGCTCATACTTTTACGGTAGACGAGTGGAATATTAACGTTGCTTTGGAAGAAGGCGAAGTCAATGTTATTGAGTTTACTCCAGACAGAGCCGGGACTTTTGAATTCTATTGTGCTGTGCCGGGACATCGTGAATCTGGTCAGGTTGGCATGATCATCGTTGAATAGTTTTCTTTTCCGAAATAGAGAAAAAGAGTTTGGGCGCCTCGGCCGAAAGGCCGAGGCGCCTCTCTCTTGTGTTAATTTTCGCGCTATTGCATTAAAAACCTTGAAAATCAGCTAATTTTTCTATATTCTGTAGAAGCTAGCGTGCTAAACCCTTCCGCCGGCTGGTGGAGCCTAAATCCTAGTCGCTAGTTAATATTGCCGGGTCGTCTAATGGTAGGACAACGGACTTTGGATCCGTTTATCTTGGTTCGAGTCCAAGCCCGGCAGTTTGTAGCGTAGCGCAAGACTGACGGGCGTAGGACGAGAACGGGAAAGGGGTCTTTGCATTTTTCTCAAAATTTTATAGAATTTGTTCTTCATGTCCTCTTTTACAAAACTCAATGTCAATTTTTTCTTCGACTTTTTCTTCCACACTTATGCATTTGGAAATGCGAATCCCTACCACTTGTGGGATACTATGGACCCTGTAATATCACAAAATTATGCAAAGTTTTAAAGTAGTATTCATATTTATTTTTGGCCTGATTGTCGGCTTTGTGCTGTCTTTAACTTTTTTAAATTCAGATTTAGGCGATCGAGTGGCACAACCGGCGGAAGGCGGACTTGAAACCAGCTTAATGGTGGATTCTGGAGAGAGAATAATTATTTGTCGTACAACTTTGGAAGAATCTAAAAATACTGTCTTCGATCTTTTAGAAATATGTGCCGAGTCAGAAAATTTTGAGATAGATTATAAAACTTATGAGGGGTTGGGTGTTTTGGTGAATAGTGTCGATGGATCTCCCTCAACTGAAAGCCGATTTTGGCAATATTGGGTTAATAATGAATATGCCGAAGTATCAGCAGACAATTTTAATTTAGAAGATGAGGATGTCGTGCTTTGGAAACTGACCTCGTATTAGATTTTGGGGTCGCTTCGACGTAATGACGTAACAATGAATTGAGGTCGTAATAATTCACTGTCGAAACTAGGGCTAAATGGACAAAATTCAGAATAAACTTATGAGCAAAAAGTATTTAAAAATTTTTATATTTTTTTCCGCAATAATTATTTTTTCGGTAGTTTTAAGATTTTTACCTCATCCGCCGAATTTTACTTCCGTAGGCGCTCTGGCTTTAATATCCGGACTGGTTTTTAAAAGCAGATTGGCTGTTTTAATTGCGCCGGCCGTATTGTTTTTAAGCGATATTTTTATCGGATTTTACGATTGGCGAGTCATGACTTCGGTTTATCTCGGTTTTGTTTTGTATTTTGGAGTTTCTAAAATTTTAGGCGGAGGAAAGGAGCGATTTTTCTTGGGGCCGCTTGCCGGTGCTTCAATTTTCTTTATTTTGACCAACTTTGCTGTCTGGGCTTTTTCGCCAATGTATCCGCAAACCTTGGAAGGTTTAATAACAGCTTATATTTTAGCTTTGCCGTTTTTTAAAAATATGATTTTGGCTGACTTCGCATTCTTCACTGTTTTTTCCGGGGCTTTATATTTAATTTTAAATTTTTCAGATTTTAAAGCGAAGATTTTCGGTCTGTTACATTTTTTGAAAGAGACTAAGGTGAGTGCATCATTTTAAACCAATAGATTTGTAATGAACCGAGAGAAAACAGTCTATTTAATCCGACACGCCCAAAGTGCTGATGTAAACATATCAAATCAAGGGCTTTATTAAAAAAAGTGGTATAATGAAATCATGAAAATATTTAGAAATTGGACATTTAAATGGTGGGAGATAAGTATGTTAAAAACGAGCTTGATCTCTCTTGGAATCTTGCTTGGTTTGTATTTCTATCCTTATCTGATCGACCTGACTTGGCTTTGGTGGATTCTTTTTGTAGTTTTTGCTCTGCATTTCTGGATTAGGTTTTTCAAAAACAAATAGGGAATCCACTCGTTTTCTCCGGTGTCTTCTGCCATTCAATATATAATATATCTCTCAAGACTTTTTTTCGTAGAGGTATTTCTATTTTGAACTGTATGTTAAAATTTTTAGACAAATTAAACAAAAATGAATCCGCAGGAAAAAGAACTTCTAGAAAAGACATTAGAATATACCAGAGAAAATAACAAGATGTTGCGCGCTATGCGCCGATCGATTCGCTTTTCAAGTTTTTTGCGGGTGGCTTACTGGCTGATTATTATCGGCCTTGGTATTGGACTTTATCAATATTTACAACCCTTTCTTGAGGAATTTAAGGATATTTTTAATCAAGCGGTAGAACTTAAGAATTCCTTTGGAAACTCTAGCTAGTAAGAGGGAATTAAGGTGTGCAATTTTTTTTCTAATTTTTGTATAGTAAGTAAGAAATCAAGCTTGATTCTTATGTAAAGTTAAATTAGTATATTGAGGTTCTGTACAGATTAAATATGCCGAGGTAGCTCAGTTGGTAGAGCGCTTGCCTGAAGAGCAATAGGTCGGCGGTTCGAGCCCGCCCCTCGGCACAACTCATAACTCTGTTTTTTCAAATTTATAAAAAAGAAACCCGCCAGAGCTCCGGGAGGAGATGGCGGGTTAGTAGAGTTTAGTTGAACGATACCAGAGGATTGCGAGTGAAGTGCTCCTCACGCCCGTGGACACCAGACGAGATGATCCGGAGAAATTGCCGGTTGAAATCTCGCTGCACCGGCAAGCTCTCGTGCGGAGTCAGAATGCCGATCTCATGGACTTTGCCGGCCTTCAGGAAGATCGCTTTGTCGAATGGGTAATCAGCCGCCACGTGTCCGATGTCGCCGTCGAGCGACGTGTTCTCGTGTTCGACGTCCCACACAGCGCAACTGTCGTCGAGGTTGTTGGCGAGCAGGATTCGGACATCACGGTCGAGGGTGACGCGGTCGCCTCCGCCCCAACAGTAGATTTGACCAGGAACCCTTCCTGCTTCTGTATGCAATGCGCGGCCATGTTTTGCGCGCTGCCCACGATGTGGGGTTCCTGCGATGGCGACAGATTCGTCGATCGTCAGGAAGCCGATGTCGCCCTTTTTCAGAAACACCGAATCCACGATGTCCTTGTAAGGCGCGTAGATGTCGGGAACCGATGCCGAATCACCTTGGATGTAAGGCATCATCAGGCACCGAATCCCCGAGAATTGAGGGAACACCACTGTCAGTCCTGTGTTTGTGTTCACTGCCTATTCTTCCTTTCAAGGTACGATTTGCACTATCTAAGCACTGTGCCTAGATCTCGTTCAAGTAAAGCATACTAGACCATAAAAATCAAGCCGACGCAGGCCAAAACAAAAACATCCTTATTTCAGGCCATTTCTTAACTCTTAAATCATTATGAAAATTTTTCTTTTCTGCTTCTATAAAATATAGTTAAAACCGAGGTTTTTTCCGGGTTCTTTTGCGGTTTTGAGCAGTGCGGCTCCGCCGCCTTTCCGAATTTTCGCGAGCCTTCGCCTCGCCGAAGTGGCTTCGGCCACGCAGGCGGGGGGACTTCCTCGCCCCGAGCCAGTCGAGGGGCGAAATGCATTCGGACTAATTCAAGAATACTGCACCAAAAAATCCCCACAAGGGGATTTTTGCACGCCGAGGGAGAAAGCAAATTGATTTGCTTTCGTGCGGGTGAGAAAGGCGGAGCCATCCTGAGCGAGCGGGGCGAGTCGAAGGAGGCGAGCCCGGTCAGGAGCCATTTATGACCCGCCTTTTGGCGGGGAATTAGTGAGCTGACGCCGAGCCCGCCCCTCGGAAATTTGACTTATTTTTTCTGAAGTTTTATATTAATTTAGGAATAACGTTCTATCCGAGTCTGTTTCTAAGTTTATTGTCTCAAACTACCGAGTAATCGGCAAGGAGTAAAAATGGATGGGAACAAAATGGTACTGACTGTCATCAGCGGCGCTGGTATCCAACCTCTTCTGAACTTTCTCCATAATTCGGCTATCGCTTATACGACAATAGAACTCTTTCAACCTAGTAGCTGGATTAGCAGAGAAATCTCAAGATTCCAAGCTGTCTTTGATTCGGCGGATGCGAACAGGGTGGAGGGGTGGCTTTCTGAAAACGGTTATCAATTGACCGATGAAAGTCAGATTACCGTTGATACAAATCTGCTACAACCCGTCGCCGACAATGCCAGTGGCAACTAAAACGCCCGTATTGATTTGCGGGCGTTATTTCTTTTTAAATTTTTTTTATCCGTTCTTTACCTTGAGTCGAGCTTGTCTGTCTTTATCAAGCTTTGGCAACCTAATAATAAGCATTCCGTGTTTTTCAACTGCCTCGGCGGCTTCTATATCAACCTCTTGAGGTAGAAGTATGGTTCTTGAGAAACTTCCCCAGTAAAGCTCTTTATGGAAATAATCATCAGCGGAGACATTTCTTTCCTCCTCTCTTTTTCCACGGATTGTTACCATATCACGCGTGATAGATACATCCAAGTCTTCGGACCTGACTCCGGCAACCATGGTCTTGATTACAATTTCATTTTGGTTTTGGAAAACATCAACTGAAAGCTGACCCTCGCCATCGTCTTCCTCGATTTTCGGTTTCTCCTCTTTTTCTAGAGTTTCTTCTGAATCAAAATCTTCCTCCTCCTCTTCAACCCTCACCGCTCCGGTCAAACGCTCAATTAGAGATCTTTTTTTAATCATATTTTTTATTCTTTTAATTTTTCCAGAAAGAAGATTAAGATGATAATCGCGGCCCAGACTAGAGGGAATGAGAACAGAAGGCCAGCATTACCTTTCATTATAAGGAAATTAAAGTAGCTGTGCAATACGATGGCTGTGGTTAACCCGACTAAAGTAAAAATTATTTTTACTTTCCGGCTCTTGTAGAAGGCCAAACCCATAAAAATTCCGATTGTAGCTGAAGCAGCAACGTGAAGCAGACTGGCGCCGATAAATCGGACATTACCGACAATCGCGCTTGCCACAAACTCTTTGCCAATTGGCGCGCCAAGGTAAGTGCTGATAATAAACAACGAGTTTTCCACTGCGACGAAACCTAAAGCCGCCGTAATCATATAGATTACCGGATCAATCGGTTCATTATTTTCTTTTTTTTGGAGAGCAGTGAAATTGCAAGCTACAAATTTCATAATTTCTTCGATTGCGGCGTTAGCTACAATAGGAAAGGAGACGATAAAAATGAGAGACGACAAAAACAGTCCACTTACTATGTCGCTTGAGAGCCACTCCAAAGACAATTGAAGTACAAGCGTTGGAATTATGGAGAGCATTCCGCCGACAAAAGTCCACGCAAGGATTCGCCTCGGTTCAGGGTTTTTCTTGTCTTCCCGAAGCCAAAACCAAAGCCAGAGCAGAGCCGGGAAAAGCCCTCCAACTATCGAATAGAACAAAAGTCCAGTACTAATTGTCATTTATATTTATTCTGTATTTATTCCCAATTTTCCAAAATAAGCATTTTGTCTTCTTCATTTATTACAGACCAGATCTCCTCGGTAATGAACGGTGTAAAAGGATGAAGTATTTTTAAAATTTCGGACAAGCAGAACGACAAAGTTGCTTTTGTCGTTTCACTTTCTTTTTCTTTTGAATATTCTATAAATTTATCAGCAAATTCTCGCCAGACGAAGTCGTAAATTAGGTGAGTTGCTTCGCCGAATCGAAAACTTTCTATTGATTCGGACACTTCCTTTTTGCAGATTTCAAGCAGTTTTAGTATTTTGAATTCTTCGCTATCTTCTGTTACGTTCGGAATTTGAGATTCATCACTTATTATTTTACCCCCAGTTTTACTAACGACAAAGCGAGAAATGTTCCAGAGTTTATTACAAAATTTTTTACCCATCGCAATATGGTCTTCAGCAAATCGAATATCTTGACCACCGAGCGCTTGATAGACCAGACCGAAACGCAGTGCGTCGGCGCCGTACTTTTCAATCAAATCCAAAGGGTCAATACCGGTTCCGAGAGACTTACTCATTCTTTTTCCGTCTTTAGTAAGGATTGTGGCATGAATAACCACATCCTTAAACGGCACTTTGCCGGTGAACTCGAGCCCCGAAAAAATCATTCTGGAAATCCAGAGGTGTAAAATATCTCGAGCAGAAGTGATAACTTGGGTTGGGTAGAATTCTTCAAGGTCATTTTTATGGTCCGCCTCCGCTGAAGCTTTGGCGAGACGAGGCCACCCTAAGCTCGCAAAAGGCCAAAGCGCCGAAGAAAACCAAGTGTCAAAAGTATCCTCGCTTCCTTCAATAGGGACTTTGTGTCCCCACCAGATCTGTCGCGAGATACACCAATCTTTTACATTATAAAGCCAGTCAAGGGATACCTTAGACCATTTTTCTGGATGATATCGCACCTCGCCATTCTCGATCGCTTTTATTGCTTTTTCAGCCAAGGGCTTCATTTTTAGAAACCACTGCTTGGAAAGCAGGGGTTCAATCGTTTTGCCACAACGGTAGCATTTGGCGACATTGTGAGTGAAATCTTCTTCTTTTTCAATTAAATTTAAATCTTTTAATTTTGCGATGACCAGCTCTCGAACCTCGCTAAATTTTTTTCCGTTTAATTCTTCGCCAACGTCAATAATTTTTCCAACTTCGTTTATGATTTTAAAATAGGGAAGGGAGTGTCGCTCGGCAACCTCGCTATCAAAAATGTCGTGTGCCGGTGTAATTTTAACCGCACCGGTCCCAAATTCTTTTTCAATTTGGTCGTCAGCGATAATCGGGATTTCCCTTTCAAGAATTGGAAGCAGAACTTTTTTACCGATTAAGTTTTTGTACCTTAGGTCTTCCGGATGGACGGCAATTGCCGCGTCACCGAGCATGGTTTCCGGTCTTGTGGTCGCGACAGTTACAAAACCGCTTTGATCAGAAAGCGGATACTTCAAATACCAGAGTTTTGATTTTTCTTCTTCGTATTCAATTTCCAAATCAGAAAGGGCAGTCTGATCTTTGACGCACCAATTTATAACTCGGTCGCCTTGATAAATCAGGCCCTTTTCGTGGTAATGCTTGAAGGCGACCTTCACGGCTTCTTGATAGTTTTCATCCATTGTGAAGCGTATTCGTGACCAATCAAGCGAACAGCCGAGTTTTTTTAATTGACTTGGGATGGTCTCGCCATACTCTTCTTTCCACTCCCAAATCTTTTGGAGGAATTTTTCTTTGCCAAGATCGTGTCGAGTTAAATTTTCTTTTTTTAGAGATTTCTCAACAACATTTTGGGTGGCAATTCCCGCATGATCCATCCCCGGAAGCCAGAGTGTTTTCCGACCTTTCATTCGATAAAAACGAATAAGGATATCAGATTGGACATTTTCAAGAGCGTGGCCAAGATGAAGAGAGCCGGTTATGTTTGGTGGGGCTATAACTATTGAATAGTTCGTATTGGGTAGTTTATGGTATTCGGAAGGGAGATTGTCAGGGTTAAAAAAACCACTGTTTTCCCACCGTTTATACACTCTGTCTTCAGTGTTTTTTGGTTCGTATGGTTTTAAAAACTTTTCGTTGATTTTTTCCATTTCATTTAAAGATATCATGAATTGTCGTTGGTAGTTAAAATCAGTTTTCATCATCTCTGACTATTTTTCGCGTTCCTTTGTTGTTTTTATGCCAGTGAGATCAACAATTTCTATAAAGGACAAAGA
>JAANMX010001526.1_pt1 | contig 26052 bp, 24 predicted proteins | sample 7279681 | NCBI WGS metagenome assembly JAANMX01 (sample SAMN14094542, study PRJNA606508) | bioreactor metagenome | isolation source: A lab-scale SPAN reactor treating ammonium-rich wastewater day 351 | place: Ireland: Galway | collected 2018-01-01
TCGCTCTATCGAGTCGTGTGAGGAATCCAACCCGGCCCCCGCGGTCAGGTTGATGCCAGATCGTTTCAGTACTCGCTCTATCGAGTCGTGTGAGGAATCCTGCCTCGTTCAACGGTACTTCGGGAGCGGGACGGCTGTTTCAGTACTCGCTCTATCGAGTCGTGTGAGGAATAATATCGTAAAGTTGGAGATGTTGTAATGCTGCGAGTTTCAGTACTCGCTCTATCGAGTCGTGTGAGGAATCTCGCAATCCACAGCGGCTTCTCGTCTTCGACAGCCGGTTTCAGTACTCGCTCTATCGAGTCGTGTGAGGAATCCAGCAATCGCAATTCTCCGCAGTCTCGCAGTTGCGGTTTCAGTACTCGCTCTATCGAGTCGTGTGAGGAATCGCGTCGTCCCTGCTCACGCCCGCCCCTTTCGCTTAGTTTCAGTACTCGCTCTATCGAGTCGTGTGAGGAATCACCTCTAGTTCGGCCACAACGTGCCCGACTGCATCCGTTTCAGTACTCGCTCTATCGAGTCGTGTGAGGAATCCTCGCCGTCAACATTGCCGCCCCGCTCGCCCGCCTGTTTCAGTACTCGCTCTATCGAGTCGTGTGAGGAATCGTGTCCTGGATGGCGTACATGGAAAAGCTATCGAGTTTCAGTACTCGCTCTATCGAGTCGTGTGAGGAATCTGCGGGCCTTTCTGTTTGTGCATCCGGGCCAGCCGGTTTCAGTACTCGCTCTATCGAGTCGTGTGAGGAATCCTGAATGTTTCGTGGATCATTCTCGGCTGGGGGCTGTTTCAGTACTCGCTCTATCGAGTCGTGTGAGGAATCCTCGATCAAGCGCTGTGGGGTGGCCTTCCGACAATGTTTCAGTACTCGCTCTATCGAGTCGTGTGAGGAATGCAACCTACGCGACGAGATCCGCAAACTCACACCAGTTTCAGTACTCGCTCTATCGAGTCGTGTGAGGAATCACAGCCAGGTGCTGCTTGTAGACTTCGACAGTCAGTTTCAGTACTCGCTCTATCGAGTCGTGTGAGGAATCCATCATTTTACTTGCGCAAGCGCTGTACTCTAGCCGTTTCAGTACTCGCTCTATCGAGTCGTGTGAGGAATCAGCCTGCGTTTTGGCCGGGTTTGAGGAGCGAAATGACCTGGGATACCGCAAAAGTCGCTCTATAGCCCGCACAGGGTCTCGGTCTGCCACCCGCACGAAAAAATCTGTGCTGTAAAAGTGCCGCCCCTCGCAATTCCAGAATTGTAGCAGAAGCGCCCCCTTTTGCGAAATCCACCGCTCCCCTATTCTCTCCTGAATCACTGGCCCGTCGCCGCTCCGATACTCCATTTTTGCCCCTATTCTGTCGCTCCCTATCACAGTTTGCGAAGATACCCTCTCTCCCCACAAAAAAAACGACGATTCGGCGCGCTCCTGCGTCTGTCGAAGGGCCGTGAAAGAGCCTCCCCTCCCGGCGTCTACAAAACATCGTTGCAAAAACGCCGATACTCGCAATCCACACAGTGGCTGCGCTGGCTTGCCGGCTCCGGCATCCGCTCCGCTTGCACCAGCGCCCGAATCTCCTCCACCTGGCGCTGGGCGTCCCGGCGCAGACGGGTTGTCATCTCCACACCGATAGACCTGCGCACAGGAATCAAATAGATGTAGCCCCTCTCCACCGGCGCGCCCCACACTTCCTCCAGCAACAGCGCATAACAGGCCAGTTGCAGCTTGAAATGGCGGCCCGGTTCCCGGCGACTCAGCTTGTAATCCACCGGAATCAACCGCCGTTCTGCACCAGCCCCCGTCTCCACCACCAGATCGATCTGTCCACTGATCCCCAGCCCCGCGGACGAAAGACTCACATTGAAATGGCGTTCCCCCTCTTGCACCCCATAAGCGCGCAAAGAGCGCCGTTCCTCCAGCGCCTCCACACGCTCCTGAGCCTCAATTCCCGCGCTCATCTTGTATGTCGCTGGCTGCACCCGATCCAAGCAGTAGCGAAAGTAAACAATACGCGGACAATAGGCAAACTGCTTCAAATCCGTCACCTGCAACAGCCACTCCTCTTCCATCCCATCCTCCCAATCCCATGAAAAAGCCTGACAAGGAGACAGGGAGACAAGGAGAGATTCCTTCATCCTGTCACCCCTTCTCCCCTTCTCCTTATCACCCCTTCTCCCCTTCCTCCTCCATCCCCTGCTCCACCACCTGCCGTTTGCTCCAATCCTCTTTGCACAGCGGAAACAAATGTATCCGCCCCGGCGACTTGCCCAGCTTCTTGCCGATCTTCAGCATCAACTCCTCCTGGTGATTCACGCTGAGCTGGCCCAGAAACGCGCTGTACTGCACCCTGTCCAATCCAAAATCCAGACAAAAGTCGGCCACTTTTGTCCGCACACTATCGTTGGGAATATCGTAGATCAACAGGCAACGCATGAACACCTCCGGGAGGAAGGGGGAGAAGGGGAGAAGGGGAGAAAGGGTGACAAGGAGACAGGGAAAAAATATCGTCTGCCACTTGCCACCTGCCACTCTTTACCACGACGACACAAAGGCTGTGTATGCCTCCCGCTCGCCGCGCAGATAGGCCGCCAGCCGCCGGGATTGCATTTGGATAATGGCGCGCAAGGGGTGGCGTTTTCCCTCATAGAGTTCCGTCGCTTCCAGCCGGGCCAGCACCTTTTCTGCCAAAGATTTGCGGCTCGTCTCCGTCAGTTTGCCCCGCTCATCCAATTCCACCGCCGTGCCCCGGTTGAAGATCGCCATCACCGTGCGATCCACCACTGTCTGGCGAAATTCCTCCACCATATCATAGACCAGCGCGGTCTTGCCCGGTCGGTCCGTATGCAAAAAGCCTGCATAGGGGTCCAGCCCGGCCAACACCAGCGCCCGCTCCACCTGGCTATAGAGAATCCCATAGCCATAGTTCAGACTGCTGTTGAAGGGGTCGGCCGCGCCCTGAGTCTTGCGCCCCGGCCAATCTACCTCGGCCAGGAGCAGATGGCCGATAGCCTGCCAATACTTTTGCGCGCCCCGCCCCTCAATCGAGAGAAGTTGGCCCCTGGCGTCGTCGATTGTGCCTGTGCTGGACGGGCTGTTACGTTCCTGGGCCAGCCGTTCCAATTCGGCCACGTGATCCAACACTTCGTCCGCCAGCAGTCGCACCGTCTCGTAGACTTCCGGCTGCTTCTCTTTGCGATACTTCGCCATATATTTGAGCAGGTTGACCTGATTGCGCAGCTTGCCCTCCGCTACAGCCAGGGCCACGTGCAGCCCCCGGGGATCGTCCCGGGCCAGCAACTGGGCGCGCCGGGTCTGCACAGTGGCCGCCAGCCCCGCGCTGTAGAAGCTGCCCACGGGCACGCCCCGGCTGTCCAAAAAGTGGATGGGGATGCCCCCTTCGGCGCAGGCCGCCACCGCATCGCTGCTCAGGCTGACCCCCCGCCCGGTAATCAGCACCGTCTCCAGGTGCATCAGCGGCGCTTCCACCCGCTTCTCCCCCTGGCAGGTCACTTGCAGCCGCTCGCTCTTTTTGGCAACAAACGAGCCAAACTCGTCCACAATCAGATGTTGTACAATCGCCATCGGGTTTCTCCTGTGTAAAAGTGGCAGGTGGCAAGTAGTAGCACCCGCCACATCCCAATCCGAGTGCATCCCAGAATGGGGGCGAGATGCGCCCGCCGAATCAATTCGGCTGCTGTTATGGGAAACCCGTTGAAACGGGTTGTGGGTGGTTCTTCAGTGCGTTTCAACGCACTTGCCATCGCAGACATCGGTTTGTAACCGATGGAGGGATTCCCCCCAATCTGGGATGCACCCCCAATCCCTATTCCCCGATCCCCAGTCTCCAATCCCCAACCCCCAGCCCAACAATCCCACTCCCCTTTACCACATTTTTGCCCATCTGCGTCTGGCTGGCCCAGAGCAGCCAGGGCAACAGAGGCCGCCAATCCACCGCCCAATAGACCACCCAGCCCACAAAACCGCCCAGCCGCTGCTCCCGTTCCAGCCGCCCGGAATAGCCGCTCACATCCCACCAGCGAATCTCATCGGCCACCACCTGCACCCGATCCGCATGGGGATAGATGTCCGTTTTCAGATGCAGGGGGCGACCCTCCACCGTCGGGCGTCCACCCCCATACTGGGCAGAGAGATCCGCGGCCCGCAGCACAGCCGCCTTCATCACCTGAAAAGGCTGTGGCTTCTCAAGTTTGTGCTCGTCCTGGGTCAAGCGGGTGGGGGTAAGGAAATGGAGGGTCAACCGGTTCTGGCTGGCGGTCAACAGCTCCGCCCCCTCCTGGCTGGCTGCCAAGACCTGGGCGTGGGTCACCGGTGCAGAGACCGCCTGCACCATCTGCTCCCCCGTCCCCAGCAGCGCCACCGACTCGCCGGTCAGCGGATTCAGGCTGTCGATGCGCTCCACCGTAAAGCGCCCCCGCTGCCCATCCGCGCCCTTGCGCCCAATCCCCGTCGCCCCCATCCCGCCCGCAGTCAGCACCAGATAGGGCAGATAGAGCAGGCTTTCCCCAAAGAGGGTGATGGTGAAACTGAATTCCCGCCCCAGCTCGTAGCGCAAATCTTCATCCAGCGGAGGCCGAATCGCATAGGGCCGACGCACATCGCCCGGTGTCTCCTCGTCGTTGGGCGCGGCCAATAGCTGGCAGACCGGGCAGAGTTGGACGTGGATCGGGTCCGTCTCCCCTGCCCTCCACTCCGGGCAGAAGGTGCGGCGCAGCACCCCCACAAACGCCCCCCGCAGCGCACTGCCCTTGAAGGGATGCCAGAGGATCGGCTGCACTGCCCGGCAGCTAAAGCGCAGGTGGTGGGCGGTGAGGGGGATGGAGAGACTATCACTTCCTCTGGGTGTGTACACAATTGACACAATTCCTGGCCTTTCATATAATGATTGTGACGTAGTTTCTGTTCTGTCTGCGAAGGGAGACCCAGGATGACTGTTCTGGCCGAACAAATGCTGAATTCCCTGCTTGCGCCTTTGCGCCGTATCGGCGCACGTCAGGCCCGCAACGGCTTTGCCGACCTGATCGGACAGGTCCACTATGGCGGCGAAGCCGTCGTCGTTGAGCGAGCGGGCAAGCCAATGGCAGTGGTTGTACCCGTCGAAGTCTACGCGGCCTATCTCTCCGAGAGAGAAGCGCGCTTTCAGGCTCTCCACAGCGCGCTGGCCGCGCGGCCAGCGGTTGACATCCCCGAAGCAGAGGTAGAGAGTGACATCGAAGAGGCCATCGCCGCTGTGCGGGCCGCCCGAACGTGGGAATCTCTTTGATGGAACGGGTTGTCCTGGATACGAATGTATTCATCAGCCATCTTCTTGTTCCGTCTGGGTTGCCCGCCCAGATTTTTGCCCGCTGGGAAGCGTCCCACTTCCACCTGATCGTCTCCCCCGCACTTCTGGCCGAAGTGCGAGAGACGCTGGGCTATGCCCGCATCCGCCGCAAATATCCCATCACCGATGAAATGGTGGACCGGCTGATCGACCTGCTGGAACACGACGCCATTGTCGTCCCGGGCGGTGTGGATGTGGCTGGCGCGCTCCCCGCAGACCCCGACGACGAGCAAATTCTGGCCTGTGCCGTGGAGGGTCGGGCTGATCTGATCGTCAGTGGCGACCGTCACCTGTTGGCCCTGGGCAATTTCCGGGGCATCCCCATCCTCTTGCCCCGGGACTTCCTCGCCCGCTTCCCCGACTGAACGCTGTCACCCCATCCGTTCGTAGAGGGTATAGCCCCGGCTGGCCCGGGTTTGGCGGTAGGGCAGGACGACCGGGCGGAGGATACGGTCTTTACCGATTTTCATTCCTTTGCTGGAATAAATATCCACCTGCTCGAAGGTTAGCTCTGGCCCGCAATCGTCCAGGATTTGCAGCGTACCTCCCATCACAAAACCCTCGTTCTCTGCCCCGGTCAAGAGTGAGAAGCCTTCGGGCAATTTTTCTACTCCGGTGGGTTCGTCCATCGCTTGAATGAATCCCCCCCGCTTGCCCAGATAATTGATCTCCGTCATCCAGCGCGGCCATTGCTCGATTGGCTGGGGGGTAGAGATGGCAATCTCCACATCTCCCTGCCACTGCACATATTCCCGGAAGCCAATCGAACGGATCATCGCCGACATTAGTCCGGTGTCTGGATCGATCCCTGCGTTGCGATTGGGTTTGAGGATTTTGGTAAAGGTGTTTGTCACCGCTATGTGCTCTGGTCCGCGCAGGGCTACGGCCGCGGCCCGGATGCTCGGCCAAACCCATTCGACCTGCCCGATGCCCACATCCCAGATGGCTCGATCCAATAGGGCCATTTTGACAGCAAAGGGCGTGGGCACGAGCAGAGACTTCCCCCCTGTGGATGTAGCCGTAGCCACTTTCAGCGTGACCAGACTGACTGGTCGATACTTCGTGATGTACCACATATTGCCCCCCTATGCGCCTGCTGCGTAGGGATGGCCGACAGCCACAATCTGCTGAATCTGCTCGGCCAGATCACCCAAAGATGCAAACTCCTGCACCTGCACCCGTCCGCTGTGGATGCGGTTCAGCGCGTCGGCGATCCGTTTGGTTTCACCCGCAAAGGAAGGACTGAGCGGGCTGAGCAGCGGCGCGGGCGCGGGACCTGTGCTATAGGTCAACACCCCTTGCACATCGACGACGTGGGGATTCTGCGTATTGCGCATCGCGCCGCTGGGCTGCACAAATGTATAGAGCAGACTTTCCAGCAGGGCTGCCAGCCGTCGCTGCCGCTCGTCGCCTGTCAGCGCATATTTCTGGCTGATGTCGTTGTAGCCGATACGGGCGGCCTCCACATTGCAGACAATCGCATACTGGCCGCTGCTGGCAGGGCGGTGGAAGATAGCCTGGCCCAGATTGCCGGACCGGTCCGCCTTTTCCGTGGGAATCTCCCGCCGGTCCGGGTCATACTTCACATGAAAATACTGTTCTGTGGTGACAAAATCAGGAATACCCACAGCCCAGCCAAACTCCACCACACTCTTGCGCGGGACAGAAAGGTTGCCTTCGGTGATCAGATTGCCTTCAATGTCATCCAGCGTGCAGGTCAACAGTCGGTCTACCACCTGCACAGGTGTGGGTTTATCCTTCTTCTTCACCCAGGCTTGAAAGTCCGGATCAGCGGACATTCGATTGGCGTCGAAGATAGCACAGGCCGCGCACAGGGGCAGGCTGTGATCCCGGCTGCCCTGGTAGAGATGTTCGGCCTGAATGTGTTTGAGCATATCGCCGCTGATGGCGTTGACGCTGTGAATGCGCCCGCTTGCGTCCACGACGTTGACAATACGGGTCTGGGTCTGGTTGCCCTCGCTGCCCTCGTTGTTGAGGGAGTGCAGGTTGAGGGTAGCTTTGGCCGCGATGGAAAGATTGTAGATAGCAGTCATTGGAAGTGTTCTCCTGTGAAAATTGAATCGATCTTTATTCGTTGGATGGTTGTCTATGCAGCGGGTTCGCTCTCGCCGGTCATCGCCGCTTCGTCCTCGCTCCGTTCCCGGGGGTCACGGGCATAGCCAAAGGCGACCAGCAGATTGCAGACTGTCTTGGAGCCAAAGCGGTCGATCAGTTTTACAACCGCTTCGATGTCCTGGGTCGTAATCATCTTGCGCCGGGCGCTCCCTTTCGTGCGCTCGTGTACACGCATCGTCTCGTCGTTGTAGTTCTGCATAAAATCACCCAATGCCTGGGCGAACTCGTCCGCGTATTGGGCGTGGCGTTTTAGCTCCTGGCCCAACCCATAACGGATATCAAAGCGACTCTTGCCGCGGCCCACATAGAGCGGCACAAGCGTACTCATACGGATGGCATAGGCGATATTGCGAAAGCCTTCATCCTCCAAAATGGCAGACAGTTTCGGTTCGGTCATTGTGAATAGCCTCCTGAGATTGGTTCCACTGAACGGTCGTACAAAGAAATTGCCTTTGTCAATGGCGCTGATGAGATAGCTGCTATAGTCGGCCAGAAATTCAAAGAACGCTTCGATATAATTGCCAGAGACAAAATCCCGGTAGAGTTGGAGGAGAGCGTAGCCCTCGCTGGTCGCTTCGTCAATGGCGCGTATCCGCTCCCGATGTTCCTGCAAAATCTCAATGTACTCCCCAGCATCCACGGCAGTCTGAATGGAAGGCATCCAATCAGGCAGCCCCAGAAAGGAGAGATTCATCGTCGTATAGGAATTGGCGCTGAGAAGCTGATAGGTCGCCACATTCATCCCCTTCACCACATTCGCGATGCTGCCGTCATCGAAAATGTCCAGATTGTCATCTGCGATGCTCTGTTCCAGCAGAATTTCGGTATAGAGCAGTACAGCCACAATATCCTGTTTCACCGCCCCTTCATTCCACAGCCGTTCTCGAAAACGGGCAAAGACCCGCTGGTGATAGGCCAGTTCCAGACTTTGGGGAGCCAGCACATACGTTTTGCGCAGATTGGCATTTGTCGTGGCCGTGGGCGCGCAGGCCATCCACAACCCCACTGCCTTCAGATATTCCAGCATCCAAAAGGACTTCTCATTGCCCATCGTCAGTTTGTTGGCTTTGCTGCGATTCTGCCCTTTCCCCATATGCGGGTTGAAAAGTTGGGAGGCGGTCACACTGTCGGCAAAGTCTGTCTCTTTCGTGGCCGCTTTCCAATCCGCGGCCACGGCTTCCTGATCCGCCAGCGGGTCCGCAAAGAGCGCCAATAGCGTGCGTATATTCAGCGGCGTGTGCTTTTCGCCGCTACGCAGCCAGCGCTCCACCAGTTCGTTATGGATGCCCTGGGCCTGCATCCGGTAGTCCCCCAGATAGGTGACGACCGTCCAGTCGTCCGGGGGCCTCAGGTCAGCGGTCGCTTGCTCTAACTCTGCCCCTGCCACCTTCTCGGCGCGTAATTCCTGTTGCCGCGCCACAAAGCTCTTGAACCGATCCCACGTGGCGTCCACATCCCGTGTGCGGATTCCCGGCAGGTCTGCGGGTACGGGGAATTTCCTCCCGGTAACGAAGGCAATCGTCTCAAAGGGGCGAGCCTGCTCAATCCACTCGTCCCGGATCGGTGTACCGGTGTCCACAATGTAGTACCCGCCGCTGTCTTGCAACGTTACAGTAGTAGAGACATTTGCGTCTTCCAGAAATTTCCCCAACACTTTCGCCAGTCCGAAGGCTATGAGTGTATCAGTCAATGTGCCGGTTGATTTGGGTACATAGAAGTGCTGTCTGTCGTTCATCACAACTCCTCAGGTATGAAAATCTGCATTCGATTTTTGTGTCTATTCTTCCTGTGACAATCCATCGCACAATCTCAACAGCCGCACAACCCACAGATAGAGCAGCAGTTGATGAAATTCACGGGGTTTGATTGTGATGCTGTCCAGCAAACCTCCTGCGGGACTGGATGGTTCGACAGTCTTTTGGGCTGCTGGCAAACCGGCAGCGACAATCGCCTCTGCAACTGTGGCTGTCGCCGCTGGGTCCAACGCAAATGGTTTGAATCGTTCAGTGCCTGTACTGTGATGGCGGGCAATCGCGGTCAGAACAGCCCGTCCCAGGGCTGGATTGCCAGACAATTCCGCCACAATCCTTTTGGTGGCAAATGCGCTTTCGCCCGCGTGGGGTGGCCGTTCGCTCTGCCGGTCCGCGGCTTTGCGCGCCGCTACGTGTGCCGGAATGTTTGGGTTGTGGTGGGTATGCACAGCCATATAGCCCCCATCCCCAATCGGTTCGCCGATCCCCTTTTGATAGAGACGCACCCACTTTTGCCAGCGGTTGTCCATCTTGGCTGTGTCGTGACAGGCAATCGCCAGACGCACCGCCTGATCCAATCCACCGGTGGGGATGATGCCCAATTCCGTCAATCGTCGCTCCACATAGGCGTAATCGTCCCCAAATTCCCGCTGATAGACAGTCAGCATCTGGCTGATGTGTTCCCCATAGCTCTCCAAATCGTAGACGAATGGACGGCGGCTGTTGCCCTGGGGCCACGAACCCGGCGCAGAAGACCAGCCATTGGCTTCCTCTGCGGGTACAATTTGAAAACCAATCTCCTCGCTGTAATGGACGAAAGCGCTGTTGACTACGACAACCGATGCTGTATTCAGCAGGCCGGTGTCAGCAATTTGCTGCCAGCGCACCGAAGGCACCGAGCCAGGCGTCTCTCCGTCCCCCTCATCCACAATCGGCAAGGCCATCAGCCACGGCGGTTCTTCAAATTCAGCGCCGACCCACCCGTCCCGAAACTCCTGGAGAGAGCGCAGCAGCCCAAAGACGCTGCCCCGATGGAAGCTAAAGCCTTGCGCTGCATAGGGGTTTCCCACAGCCTCGGGTGTGGGCCCGGCCAGCACAGTCACACTGTCGATATGTCGGATCAACTCCTGACGCTGTGCCCGGTCGTGCAATTCCAAAGCCGAGAAGATCTGATCCCAAATCAGCGAGCGTTGCCGGTCCATCACGGCTAGCAATTGTCTGTCACCTTCTGTATGCACCTCATCCACAATCGCCTGCTCCACCTGAAAATCAATCTCCTGGCCGTCGCGTCGGGCGAAGCTCTCCCAACTGGCCTGACAGATGGCCCCGTTGTAGGGCATGAAATCCGGTTTTTCTTCGTCCTCCGGTCGGCGCTGGCGCATAGGCACCGGATAGACGCAGACCTGGCCTTCTTCCCCTGGATAGCGGGCGCAGCGCCCAGCCCGCTGAAGCACTGCGTTGGCCGGAGCAATCTCTGTGTGTAATCGGTCACAGGTGATGTCCAGCCCAACCTCTACTACCTGTGTCGCCACCAGAATCAGGCTGTCAATCTGCCGTTTGTCTGCATCCTTGCCAAACTCACGCCGAATCTCTTCTTCTTTTCCCTGCCGATCCGTCTGCAGAAACCGGCTATGCAGCAGTCGAACTTCAATTTCACCCCGCTGTGGATGATCACGCAGGGACTCGTACAAGTTTTGTGCCCGTGCCACCTGATTGCAGACGACAATCGAACGGGTCACGCCACTTTTGGCATGGGCCGTCAACACCGCATCGGCTGAGACTGGCTGGGCTTGCGTATGAAAGAAGCGCCGCCGCGCCGTCTTGCCTTTGCCCGATGCAATGGCCGCGTATTCCTCCACGGAGACGGTTACAACTTCCGCACCGAGACGACTTGCCAGTTCGGCCAGCATTGTGCTGGAAAAAGTCGCTGTCATCAGCACAAACGGAACAACCCCCTTCAACGCTGCCAGCAGTTGTAAGGTCGTCACCAGCGCGCCCGAAGCGTCGCCGTTCTCGCCGGATGGGAACAGGTGAAACTCATCGAAGACCAAATACGAGGAGTAGATCGCACCAGCATTCATATTCGCCCGTCCAGGCGAGAGCGAATAGGGGACGGCCAATGCGCTGCTCAAACTTTGGTCAATCGTGGCAAAAATCATATCCTCCAGAAATTGCGGGTCCTCTGAACGCTCACCGGTCTGGATGCGTACCTGTAAGTCTGTTCGGAATCGCTTGTTATAACTCAGCGCAAGAGAAGCATATTCTGCTTCAAATTGGCTTGCCAGCACACGCATTGGCACAGAATAGATACATTTGCGCGGAAAAGAATTTGGCGGCATATTGAAAAAGGCTTCAATATACGGCGCTAAGGCCGCCCGCGTCTTGCCACATCCCGTCGGTGCTTGCAATACGACCGATCTTCCCTGTTGGATGAGTGCCTTGACCCGTTCTTGATAAGGATAGAGTGCCACTGTCGTTGCCTCCTGCAAAGTTATTCACCAAAAAAGTCGGTCAACGTTCGCGATACTTTAGCGGTCGGTCTACTTTGTACGTTCCACCCGTAGCATTCAGCCATCGCTTTGCTTTCTCCCATCATCTCCTCCCGCAAGCCCCGCGGCCCCACCACCTCCACATCCGCCCCCCACCCCCGAATCCAGGGCAGCATCTCCTGGGGTTCGGCCACCTTTGCCGACCAGAGAAGGTAGCCATCCGGTTCGGTGGTCGTCTGCTCTCCCCGCTGCCAGCGGCTCTCTTTGACCCGCTGCGCTACTCGGGGATGAAAGCGCAGCTCTACTTCTACCGGCTCCTTCTCCGTATACCAGATACCCCAAGCGTCCTTCAGCAGGGCAGTTGGATCGAAGTCGGCGGGGATGGCGTAACTTTCGTGCAGGATGGAGGCCGAACGCAGCCGCTCTATTTTGAATGTGCGCACTTTCCCCGGCGGTTCGCGTAGACCAATCACATGCACCGTTTGCCCCACAGCATACGGTTCGATGAAATAGGGCGAGAATGTATACTCGTATATCCGGCCATCCTCCATTTGGTGGTTCACCCGCAGCTTGCGCCCGCTGGACCAGCCCTCGGTCAATTTTTGCAACACATCCAGAAAGACTGGATCACGAAAATCCGCTTCCTGATCCATCACATCCGCCGAAGCCAAAAGGTGACGGCTTACATTGGCATCCAGCCGCTGCAAGGCTTGGCCCAGTTTACGCAGCGCCGATGCCGCATGGGGATTCTGCTTGTCCATACGCGTCGCCAGCAACCGGGTCGCCAGATGGATCGCCATCACTTCGTGCAGGCTGAAGGCTGCCTTTGTCAGCGCAGCCGAACGATCCATTTTGAGTTTGTTGCCGTCCATATCGTCTTCATAGATGCCTGGTGGCAACTGATCTTTGTCCAGGTATTTGGTGATTGTGGATCGATTGACCTGAACGGCCCTGGCTATGTCTGCTCGGCTCAGACCTTCCGGGTGTGCCCACAGCAATTCCTGAATCTGCAACAGTCGTTGCGCTTTCTCCTTGGCCCGATTCATCTGCTTCCCTTTCTGCCTCTGCAATCATTGAATACGCCGAGCATAGCACACCCCGTTGCCAAATCCCGCAAATGTGATAAATTTCATTTGTTGCTTCTTGCGAAGGGCCATAGCCCGCCCCGTTCGTCTTCGTGTAAAAGCAGCCCGGCCTCTTCCAGGCTGGGCAGACGGCGCTGGATGGTAGACGAAGCAACACCCAACTGTTCCGCCAGTTCGGTGGGGTTGAGTCCGGGATGTTCTTCAATTAGGCGGTAGGTTTCCTGCAATTCCGTCTCTTTTTTACTCTAAAAAGCCATTCTGTTTCTCCAATCTGGAATCATTGAACGTCGATGATTCCAGATTGGAGGATGGGTGTTGCCGGTATGGCAACACAACGATAGGAGATTGCGAGAGATTTTTGTGCCCCGTGCGATGGTTGGAGTGGGGCGTTGATGAGGTAGCTCACAAAGCATACGGCATTTTCGAGAAATAGGCAATCAAATGGCAAGCAAACTGTGCGCCTTGTCAGCCAGCCACCGCTCGTCTTATCTCAGCTACTCTGCATCGCCTCCCCAGCACGCTGCGCCGCCTTCTCAACTACCTGTCACCTGCGCCCAAGCACCCTGCATCACCTCCCCGCCTGCTCTGCACCTGCGCCCAAGCACCCTGCATCACCTCCCCGCCTGCTCTGCACCTGCGCCCAACCACCCTGCATCACCTCCCCGCCTGCTCTGCACCTGCGCCCAACCACCCTGCATCACCTCCCGACCGCTCTGCACCTCTTCCCAAGTGCTGGGCACCGCGCCTGCGCTGGGTGCGATCCGCCCCCAATGGGGGATGCCATCACACACCAACACCGCCAGAGAGATACGCGACTGTGGACTGGCGACTGCGGACTACGGATATTCGACCCATCCCCGCGCCGGTGGTAAAATAACCGTTCGGACCTGTTCTATACGAGCAATGGAGAAACCCGCGATGACCCTCAGCCCTACGACATCTGCCAGGATGACCGCCAGGAATGGCACGGCCCGCAAACCTGCGGTCACCGTGCCTGCGCCCTCCCGTTCGGACCAACTTTTCGCCCGGGAAGCTATGACCTTTGACGATGTGCTGCTTGTGCCCGGTTACACGGAAGTATTGCCCGGGCAGGTGGATGTCCGCATGCAACTGCATCCCAAACTGAAGCTGAATATCCCGGTCGTCAGCGCGGCCATGGACACCGTGACCGAAGCCGAACTGGCGATTGCCCTGGCCCGGCAGGGGGGGCTGGGCATTATCCACCGCAACCTCTCGCCGGAGCAGCAGGCCGAAGAGGTGGACAAAGTGAAGCGCAGCGAGAGCGGGATGATAGTGGACCCTATCACCCTGCGCCCCTATAACAGCCTGCAAGAGGCCGAAAATGTGATGAGCCGCTACCGCATCAGCGGCGTGCCGATTATTGACGAGGAGAACCGGCTGGTGGGCATCCTCACCAACCGGGATGTGCGTTTCGCCACGGACTACAGCCGCCCCATCGCCGATTATATGGTGGCGGAGGGGCTGATTACGGCCAAACTGGGTACGACACTGGAAGAGGCCAAAGAGACCCTGCACCGTTACCGCATCGAAAAGCTGCCGCTGGTGGATGAGGACGGCCATCTGAAGGGGCTGATTACCTACAAAGACATCCTCAAGCGCACGGACTATCCCCACTCGGCCAAGGACGAGCGGGGGCGGCTGCTGGTGGCCGGCGCGATTGGGGTGGGCGAAAAAGGGATGGAGCGGGCCCGGGTGCTGGTCAATGCCGGTGCCGATGCGGTGGCCATCGACACCGCCCACGGCTACAGCAAAGGCGTTCTCGACACCGTGCGCTCCGTGCGCGCCGAGTTCCCCGACCTGCCCATTCTGGCCGGCAATGTGGTCACCCCCGACGCTGTGCAGGCGTTGGCAGAGGCCGGGGCCAGTGTGGTCAAAGTAGGCGTGGGCGCGGGGTCCATCTGCACCACCCGCATCGTCTCCGGTGCGGGGATGCCCCAACTGACCGCGGTGGCCGAATGCGCCGAAGCGGGGCAGGCATTGGGCATACCGGTCATCGCCGACGGGGGCATCCGCTACAGCGGCGACATTACCAAAGCCATCGCGGCCGGCGCGTCGGCGGTGATGCTGGGCAGCCTGCTGGCCGGTCTCCACGAATCTCCCGGCGAGATTGTCATCCGGGAGGGGCGCTCCTTCAAAGAGTATCGGGGGATGGGTAGCCAGGGCGCGATGAAAGGCCGGGCCAACGACCGCTACCAGTCGGCCCAAAACGACGGCGCATCCCCGGACATCGGCGGCAAAACCGTGCCCGAAGGCATCGAAGGCCAGGTTCCCTACAAAGGGCTGCTCAAAGATTTCACCTATCAACTGATGGGCGGTTTGCGCTCCGGTATGGGCTATGTGGGCGCGGCCAACATCGAAGAACTCTGGCACAAAGCCCAGTTTGTGCGCATCAGCCCGGCCGGCTACCAGGAGAGCCACCCCCACAGTATCGTCATCACCAAAGAAGCGCCCAACTATCAGATTCGACCGACGAAATAAGAGAAGGGGTGACAAGGTGACAGGGTGACAAGGCCGTATAGTACCGATCACCTTGTCACCCAGTCACCCTGTCACCTTGTCGAATTCTTACATCACCAGAGAAGGAACACCCTGTCATGTCCGTCACCGCAGTTGTGGGCGCCCAGTGGGGCGATGAAGGCAAAGGACGCATTATCGACTATTTGGCCCAGCAGGCCGATATGGTTATCCGCTTTCAGGGGGGTGACAACGCCGGCCATACGGTTATCAACGAGTATGGCAAGCACGCGCTCCACCTAATCCCCAGCGGCATCTTCAACCCGGCCACCTGCAATATCATCGGCACGGGCTGTGTGGTCAATCCCCAGTCTTTGCTGGAGGAGATGGCGAGCCTGGAAGCCGCGGGTGTGAGTCTGGACAATCTCTGGATCAGCGCCCGGGCCCAGATCGTTATGCCCTATCATAGACAGTTGGATGTGCTGGAAGAGGCGGCCCGGGGCAAAGATACCATCGGCACGACGAAGCGGGGCATCGGTCCCGCCTACGCCGACAAAGCCGCCCGCTCCGGTCTGCGCATCGGTGACCTGCTTCAACCGGAGTGGCTGGAAGGGCGGCTGGACAATGCGCTGACGACGGTCAACCGCAAAATTGAGATTCTGGGCGGCGAACCGGTGAACGGCCAGGAACTCTACGGTCTGTTGATGCAGTATCGGGACAAGCTGGCCGACCGCATTGTGGACACTGTGCCCATGACCAAAGCCGCCCTGCAAGCCGGCCAGTCGATTTTGCTGGAAGGCCAGTTGGGGGTGATGCGGGATTTGGACTGGGGCATCTATCCCTACGTGACCAGCAGCAACCCGACCGCGGCCTTTGCCCCCTCCGGCGCAGGGCTGCCGGCCCGGGCCATCAACGAAGTGATCGGCGTCGTTAAAGCCTACAGCACCGCCGTGGGCGACGGCCCCTTCCCCGTGGAACTCCACGACGCCGACGGGGAAAAGCTGCGCAAGATCGGCCTGGAATTTGGCGCGACGACGGGTCGCCCCCGGCGCTGTGGCTGGTTCGATGGGGTCGCCATCCGCTATGCGGCCTGGCTGAACGGGATGACCGGTCTGGCTATCACCAAACTGGACGTGCTGGACAGCTTCGAGACCCTCAAAATCTGCACGGGCTACCGCCTGCCCGATGGGTCGGTCATCACCGATTCCATGCCCGACACGCCGGTCCTCAACGAAGTCATCCCCATCTACGAGGAGTGGCCGGGCTGGATGGAATCCACCGAAGATTGCCGCACCTGGGACGACCTGCCCAAAGCCGCCCGGGCCTACATCCACCGCCTGGCCGCTCTGGCCGACATCCGGGTGGAGTACGTCTCGGTGGGGCCAGAGCGGGATCAGATGTTTGGGGTGTAGGACTTTATGAATCGGCAGTTGTCGTACGAACAACGAGGAGATCGTCTCCGATTGGGGGCGCTCCTCGCTCTTTTTGTAACAATCGGTCTCTGGTACAGCATTGCTATTCCGCCCGGCGAAGGTGTGGACGAGGCTGCCCACTTTGCCTACGTACGCTACGTAGCCGACGAATGGCGATTGCCTGTTCAACCGCTGGATGATACGCATCCGCAAGTCTGGATGGGCCATCACCCACCCCTCTACTATTTTCTCGGTGCGCTCGTCATTGCTCCTGTCGATACCCAATCCAACCTGTCCGCCTTGCGCAGCAACCCTCATTTTCGGTGGGATGAGGAAGGAGATTTTGGTTGGAATGTAATGCTGCCTGTACCCACGGCGGAGCGTTGGCGGGGCGCGTTGTTGGCGCTGCAACTCCTGCGCTGGATGGGGATTGTATTTGGTGCGGTCGCCATAAGATATGTCTACGCTTCCGTGCGTCTGCTCTTGCCCCAGCACCCCTGGGCTGCTCTGGGCGCGGGCGCGCTGATCGGGCTAAACCCTTCGTTTCTGTATATGGCATCAACAGTCCATCACGACGTTCTGTTGAGCGCGATTGCCGCGGCTGGGCTATATCTGATGCTTACGGTCGCGTTCGGGCCTGTCCGTCTGCGCGGGCTACTTTTGCTGGGGTTGCTCTGCGGGGCGGCTGTGTTGACGAAATTGAGCGGTGCGGTGCTGCCTGTAACCGCTGCCTTCATCCTGCTTCTGCGTCCGCGGCAGACAGGAGATTGGGCCAACCGTTGGCTACACCTGGCCGCAGTTACGTTCTGCGCGCTCTTTGTCGCTGGTTGGTGGCTGGTGCGTAATCAACTGCTCTACGGCGATCCCCTGGGCTGGCAGATGTTTTTGATCACTCACAGTCATATGGTTCGCCCGACAGCCTTTACCTGGGGCATCTTTGTTGAAGAATTTCTGGCCCAGATCGGCAAGACTTTCTGGGGTGCATTTGGCTTTATGCACATCCTTCTGCCCGTGTGGATGCGCCAGATCGCTTGGTCGCTCTCTGCTCTGGCCGCTCTTGGCCTGATCGTGCAGTGCGCAAGAATTATCAGGACAAAGCGCTGGGACAAATCCACCGGGCTTGCCTGGGCGGCTATCTGCCTGCTGCTGATGCTACTGTTTGCTTCCTTCGTGCGTTTCGCCCAATCCACCCTCGGCGCCGGTCACGGGCGCTATCTCTTTCCCGGGGCTACAACGATTGGGGCACTGTTGATTGTCAGTCTGAACGGCTATTTCTATTGGCGCGGGGAGCGAATGATCAGTCTGGCAGCGCTGGTTGTAATGACAGCCTATGCGATCTTCGCGCCTGTCCGCTATGTCCTTCCTCTCTACCGGCTGCCCGATCTGCCTTCGGCTGCCCAGGTAGCCGGGGCACGACAGTTGGACATCGCCTATCCCGGAGGCTTTCGTCTTATGGCCGCACAGATGAGCAGCGCGGTTGTGATTCCAGGACAGGGGCTGGATGCGACTACCTACTGGCAGGCGGATGCGGACGTGGCTTCGGATATAGATCCGTACGTTACGCTTTCGCTTGTGGGCAGCGATGGCGGGCTATTGGGCAGCACAAGTTTTTGGCCGGAGATTGCCACCGTGCCCTCTGTTTGGGACGGGCGAACGGTTGTAAATCGACAATCCTTTTATGTCCCGCCGGATGTGGCCGCGGGCAGTGTGCTGATGCGTATGGAGGTATTGGCTGGGCGAGAAGGGTCCGTGTTGTCCACTTCCAATGGTGAAGAATCCGTCACACTAGCTGAAATGCTCGCATTGGGCGCGGTCGTCCAAGTGGATGCTGCCAGCCTGCCCATCTCCCAACGCAACGAAGTCTTTGCCGGTGCGTTGCGTCTGGCCGGAGTAACCCTTCCCGATACGATTGCGCCTGGGGAGATACTCCCTGTGCAACTCTTCTGGGAAGTTCTATCTTCACCCTCGGCAGACTATACGATCTTCGTCCATCTGGTCGACGCCAACGATCAGATCGTCGCACAATTGGATCGACCTCCCGGTGGGGGAATATCGCCAACCACATCCTGGCTGACCGGTATGTTTTTGCAGGACACGTATCCGATTCCTCTTCCGTCCGAACTTGCTGACGGCATCTATCGGGTACGCTTCGGTCTCTATACCTGGCCGGACCTGACGCGGCAGCCGGTGACATCTAATGGGTCCAGTATTGGGGATTCGGTTGTCATTGGACAGGTGGAAATAGGTCCGTGAAATGTAGAGCCGTTTGAGGTTCAGACCACCTACAGCAAAATACACGCCGCCTCGTGACCCCCGCCCGCGGCTTGCAGGGACGGATCGACCGTCTTGCACCGCTCCACCGCCAGCGGGCAGCGGGGATGAAAGCGGCAGCCCGGCGGCAGATTGATCGGGTCCGGCGTCTCGCCCTGGAGGATAATCCGTTCCCGGCGCAGGCGGGGATTGGGCACCGGCGCCACGGAAAGCAGGGCTTTCGTGTAGGGATGCTGGGACCCGGTCAGCACCTGGAGTGTCGGGCCGATCTCCACAATGCGCCCCAAATACATTACGGCGATGCGGTCGGCGATGGCGGCGATGGTGTTCAGGTCGTGGGTGATGAAGAGAATGGAGATGCCCCGCTGGGTGCGCAGATCGGCCAGCAGGTTGAGAATCTCGGCCCGGATGCTCACGTCCAGCATAGAGACCGGCTCGTCGGCCAGGAGCAGAGAGGGTTGCAGCACCAGCGCGGCCGCGATGACCACCCGCTGGCGTTGCCCGCCGGAGAGTTCGTGGGGCAGCCGGTGCAGGAAACGATCCGCCGGTTTCAGCCCCGCATCCTCCAGCGCAGCCACCACCCGCCGCTCCCGCTCGCCTCTGCCCGCCGCCAGCTTGTGTACCACCAGCGGCTCGGCCACAATCTCCCCAATCGTCATCATCGGGTTGAGAGACTCGTAGGGGTCCTGAAAGATCATCTGGACGTGGCGGCGCAGGGCCTTCTGCTCGCCACTCGTCAGCCCCGCGGTCCCCTTCCCCTCAAAGACAATCGCCCCGCTGGTCGGCTCTTCCAGCCCCAGCAGCGTCAGGGCCAGCGTCGATTTTCCGCAGCCGCTCTCCCCCACCAGAGCCAGCACCTCGCCCCGGCCCAGGGCAAAATCCACCCCATCCACCGCACGCACACTGCCTGTCTTCGCCCACCAGAGCGCGCCGGTGCGCAGGGGGAAGTGTTTGTGGAGAGCGGTGACAGAAAGAATAGGGGTAGGGTTCATTGGTTCGGCAATTCGTCTCTGGTCGGCACGATGCGGGAAAGGTGAAAGGTGAAACGTGAGATCGCTCGACCTATTCTCACGTTTCACGCCTCACGTTTCTACAAGAAAACAGCTTGCCCGATGGCCGTCGCGCAGCTCGTAGACCCGGGGCTGCTCCCCGTGGCAGCGGTCGAAAGCCGTGGGACAACGGGGGGCAAAGCGGCATCCAGGCGGCAGATTGTCCAGGCGGGGCGGGTAGCCGGGGATAGATGTGAGTTTCTCCCCGGGCCGGGTCAGGTCCGGGAAGGCTTTGAGAAGCTCTTGGGTATAGGGGTGTTGGGGGCTGTTGTAGATCGTATCCACATCCCCGTATTCCGCCACCACACCCCCGTACATCACCAGCACACTGTCGCAGATTTCGGCCACAATCCCCAAATCGTGGGTGACGAAGATGACGGCCAACCCCAGCCGCTCCTGCAAACTTGCCAGCAGTTCCAGAATCTGGGCCTGAATCATCACATCCAGCGCGGTGGTCGGCTCGTCGGCGATCACAATTTGGGGGTCACAGGCCAGGGCCATGGCAATCATCGCCCGCTGGCGCATTCCCCCGGAATATTGGTGGGGGTACTGCTCCTTGCGGCTGGCCGCAATCCCCACCAGATCGAGCAATTCCGTCACCCGCTTGTCCAGGTTGCCGTTTTGCTGTCCGTTGCTGTGCAGGCGGATGGCCTCGGCAATCTGATCGCCTACGGTACGCACGGGGTTGAGCGCGTTCATCGCGCCCTGGAAGATCATCGAAATATCCTTCCAGCGCACCGCGGCCATCTCCGCCTCGGACAGCCCCAGAATGTCCCGCCCCTGAAAATTGACCTCTCCGCCCACAATCCGCCCGGCCGCAGGTAGCAGCCGCAGCAGCGCCAGGGCCAGGGTCGTCTTGCCGCAGCCGCTCTCCCCCACCAGCCCCAGCACCTCGCCGGATTGCAGGGAAAAACTGACATCTTCCACTGCGTGGGCCGGCGTCTGCTTGCCGGTGAGATAGTCGATGGAGAGGTTGTGGATGGAGAGAAGGGGAGAGGTCGATCTCTCGGAAAAAGCCATTGCGCCTCGAAAGGTGTGAAACGTAAAACGTGAGATCGGGGAATGCGTTCACGTTTCACGTTTCACGCTTCGCCGACAGAAGGTTCGTTGCTGATTCTACCGTATTACCATCCCCTCCCCCACCGCCAAATGATGGCTCTCCAGCCTCGGATTGAGGACATTTCCCAGCCCGTGGCCCAGAAGCGTGCAGGCCAGCACCACCCAGACGATGCCAAAACCGGGAGCCACCAGGGCCCACCACGCGCCCGCGCTCATTGCGCCCCGGGTAAAGGCGAAGTTGAGCATCTGTCCCCAACTGAGCGTCGTCGGGTCGCCCAGCCCCAGGAAGCTGAGGGTACTCTCGTTGAGAATCGCCAGGGAGATGACCAGCACTGTATTGACAACGATCAACGGCAGCACCAGGGGGAAGATGTGGCGGCGGATGATATAGGGGTTGCCCGCACCCACGGCCTGGGCGCGCAGCACAAATTTGCGCGACTTCACCGAAAGGGTCTGCGCCCGCACCAGCCGGGCTGTGCCCGTCCAGCCCAGAATACCGATGACAAAAATGATATTCCACAGATTCGGTTTGGTCAGGGCCACAATCACAACCGCCAGGGGCAGGTCGGGGATGACCAGCATAATATCGGTGAAGCGCATCAAAAAGTTCTCCACCCGCCCGCCGTAGAAACCGGCCACAATCCCAATCACACCGCCGATGGCGACGGAGATGAAGGAGGCGAAGAAGCCCACAATCAGGGAGACCCGTGCCCCGTAGATAAAGCTGGAAAGCACATCCCGGCCGGCGTCATCGGTGCCCAGCAGATGGGCCCCGCTCGGTTTGGCGTAGATGTCGTCAATCGTCACCCGGCCCGGATTGGTGGGGTCATAGGGCGCGACGACGGGCGCGGCCAGGGCGATGAGCACAGCCAATAGAAGCATTGCCAGCCCAACGACGCCGATTGGGTTGCGGCGAAAGCTGGGCCAGAAGGAGCGCAGGTCTGTGGTTGGGAGCGTTTCAGCCATAGAATGTGCGGCCTGTTTCTGGGCAGAATTGTCTCATACGTAGCGATAGATCGCGCAGCGGGAGATGCCCGTGCTGCTGTGGGGAATCGACCGCCCGCCGTCCGCGTTGGAGCCGTAGTCGTAGAAGCGCCAGTAGTGACCCCGCCCGGTCTCGTCCCCGTTGAGCCGCCGCCCGGCCACCCATTCGCCTTCCCGGAATTCGCCCTCGTCCACAGCCACAATCCCCGCCAGGGCTGGGCCGGGGGGCAATCCCCGGAAGCGCACCCGAAAGCCAAAGCCCGCGCCCAGAAATTCATCCGGGCCGGTGGCAATAATCAGCCCGTTGCCCTTTTGCGCGTTCTGCCCAAAGCCCTGGTCCAGAGAAATCTCCAGCTCGTAGTTGCCCAGTTTTTGGGTGATCAGCGGCGTCTCCCCGTCGAGCAGAAAGCCGATCATCGAATCTTTGCCCTGGGCTTCCAAAATAGAGGGGGCCATCTGGGCCAGCACAGCAAAGCTGCGGGCCAGAGGGTTCTCCGGCGTGGCCGGTGCCGAGTCGATGCCAAAGGGTGAGACGCCCAGCGCGTCGTGTGCGCCCAGGGCATAGAAAAGCTGGCGCGCCCCCTCTTCCGTGCGCCGCATTTCGGGAATGAAAAGCGGGTTGCCCCGACGGGTATACTGGCGACACCAGGCCGCAAATTGGGGCTGGTAGATGTCCGGGGCCAGAAAGTCGATGTGGGGCGCGGCCGCCAGCCAGATGTCCAGTGTGTGGGGCAGGGGGCCGCCGCTGGGCCACTCGCCCGGTTTCTGGCCGCCGCTGGCCCAGCCGCCCGGCGCATCGCCCAGGCTGCTCAGCCAGGCGTTGGCAAAGAGGGGCAAGGGGTATTCCGCTTTGCCCGCCGCGGCCACCCCGTCCAGATAGCGGGCGTAGTGCCAGGCCATAAAGAGTTCGTCGGTCTGGTCGCTGCTGCCGAACATCTCCTCCCAACTGCCCTTTTCCGGGAAGCCCTGGGCCTCCCACAGCCCCAGCAGCCCCGCGCCCAATTCGGCTTTGTGGGCCAGCAGTTGCGCCACCAATGCCGCGGGGACTGGCCCGGCAAAGGCTGCGTTGGCCCCAGGGGAACGGTCCCGCGAATCGCCCAGCACGCCCACTTCGTTCTGCACCTGCACCATCACAACCGTATTCTGCTGGCCGTCCACTTCCCACAGGTGGGCCATCAGACGGGCGAAGGCCCGCGCGTCCGCGGCCTGGGTCTCTGCGCCCAGGGTGGAGAGAATTTCAATGGGCGCGCCGTCGCTGGTGATGACACGGGGGAAGCGGCGATAGTCCCGCTTCACCCAGCCCGGCGCATAGCTGGACATTCCGTTCTTCCACGTGCCAAACCAGAGGATGACCAGGCGCAGGTCGTGCCAGCGGGCCTCGTCGATCAGCCCGTCGATGAGGGTAAAGTCAAAGACCCCTTCCTCCGGCTCGAACTGTTCCCAGGCGATCACCGCCAGGACGGTGTTCAGGTGCAGGGCCTGCATCCGTTTCCAGATGGGCTGCATATAGGCCAGGCTGGAGGCGCTGGAGTTGTGGAGTTCGCCGCCCAGAATCAGGAAGGGTTTGCCATCGACGATCAGTTGGGTGGCGCTGCCCTGTTTGCGCAGGTAGGGGATGGAAGCTCCATCCAGAGTGGGGGATGTCATTGTTTCTCCATTGATGGGGCGGAATAGTAGGCCGCTGAAAGGTGAAGACGTGAAACGTGAGGGCGTGGAACGTGAGGGTATGTGACAAGACTGCACGTTTCACGTTTCAGATGGTTGACCGACCGGCTAACCTATATGCGGTAGTTCCTCGCTGGTATGAAGTAAGGAGTTTATATCCAGCAAAGGCTGGAGTTCAATGCCGTCGTCGAGTGCGGGCCACCAGATGCCCCCACCTGATGGCACGATTTCCCATTGGGCGCGTTCTTCTGGCGTAGCCTGGGTTAACCAACGCAGCCAGGGGTAGTTTCCCATCTGCAACTGCAAGGCGCGTCCGTCGCTTAGATGCAAAACCAATAGGTTATTGGCAAAGGAGACCCCCACCATTTTTACAAGCTGTGCAGGCTCAACTTGTAAAATGGCGGTCCCATAGGTCGAATAGTTCATCGAGTATTCGTCAATCACTCTGCTTGGCATAAACCTTTGCTCCTTCGTCGGCTGCTACCCCGCCTTCACCCGGGGGTCCAGCCAGGAGTAGAGCAGGTCCGCGGCCAAATTGGCGAAGATGACGCTGATGGCGATGAGCAGAAAAGCGCCTTGCAACATCGGATAGTCCCGCCGGTTGACCGCCTCGAAGATGGCTCCGCCTAGCCCCGGCCAGGAGAAGACCGTCTCGATCTGAATGGCCCCGGCGACGGTGAAGCCCAGATTGAGCGCCACAATCGTCACAATCGGCAGCATCGCGTTGCCCAGCGCGTGGTCTTTCAGAATCTGGAAGTTGCTCAGCCCTTTGGCTTTGGCGGTCAGAATGTAATCCTCGGAAAGCACATCCAATAGGGTGCTTCGCATAATCAGCATATATTCGCCCAAAAAGACGATTGTGTAGGTCAGGGTGGGCAGGATCAGATGCCAGCCCACATCCTTCACCCAATCCCAGCCCGCGGCCCTGGCCCCGGCTGTCACCATTCCGCCCAGGGGCAGGCCGGCCCATTGGCTGCCCCAAAAGAGCAGAATAATCCCCAGCCAGAAGGTGGGCAAACTCCAGGCCATCAGGCTGAAGACCAGCGCGGCGTAGTCGATGGCTGTGCGGGATTTCCAGGCGGCCAGCACGCCCAGGGCCATACCCAGGACAATAGCCAGCACTTGCGCCGCGCCGATAAGGAGGACTGTATTCCAGAGCCGCTCGGCCAGGACCGTCGTCACAGGCCGGTTGCTGTGATAGCTGGTGCCCAGTTCTCCCTGCAACAGATTGCCCACATAAATCACAAATTGGGTTTCCAGGGGGTTGATTGCGCAGTTGCCAAACTTCAACGGATTGATCGACTCAAAGCAGTTGATCACCGGCTTGTCCAGGCCAAAGCGCACCTGAATCGCCTCGATAGCCTGCCGGGTCAGCCTGGGGTCGCGCAGCCCCGACCGGGCCGGGTCGCCGGGCAGGACGCGAAAGAGAAAAAAGTTGAGGACAATCACAAAGAGGATTGTCAGACCAGACCAGCCGAGTTTGCGTAAAGTATAGAGGGACATTGTTGCTCGACACTGGCTAAGGAGACGACGAGTACAAACGTAAAAACTCGTCCGGAGGTAAAATCAGAATCCCGCGGAACGGGTGCAGAATCCGCAGGTCAGCATCACCGCTAACGATACAGTCAGCACTGCCATTGACTGCTACTTCCAAAAATTTATCGTCCTTGGGATCACGACAAGCGATGATTTCATCCCGGATTTCTATAAAGGTAGCCCGTTCCACCAGTGTAGCCAGGAATTCTTCGCTCTCTGCCGGTGTTACATATCTGGCAAACTTGGGCCTTCGCAGTACTTCGCTCAATTCTGCCAGCGTTGCCAAAGAAAGGAGTAAATCGCCCCGGCGCAGCGCCAACGCGAGTGCTTGCCCTGGAGTTGAATTTTCAAACAGAGCAGCGCTGATGATGGCGTTGGTGTCAATGACAATCCGCATGTCACTCTTCCTGCAATAGTTCTTCCAGAATTTCCATCGTCAGACCACGCGCCTGGGCTTTGCTGCTCATATCCCGCATCACATCTTCCAGCGAACGTTGGGCGTGGATAACCTCGCCCAAGCGGAGGCTGAGCAACGCACCCAATTTGCGCTGTTCCTCTTTGGACGCGCCGGTATATGCCTTTGCAATCCGGGCATCGACTTCCACTGTAATTGGCAATACTTCGATCATTTTCCGCCGCCCTTCCAATAGGGAATGGGTGATGCGGGAGTACGCTACACACCACCCATTCCGATCTGTCATTGGCTTTTAGAGCCTGAATTATTAAACAGGCTCTTGAGTTGACCACAGAAAAGACGGAATACACAGAAGAAAAGCCGAAAGAGAATTTTCCGTCTGTTCTGTGTTTT
>JAANMX010001528.1_pt1 | contig 26021 bp, 25 predicted proteins | sample 7279681 | NCBI WGS metagenome assembly JAANMX01 (sample SAMN14094542, study PRJNA606508) | bioreactor metagenome | isolation source: A lab-scale SPAN reactor treating ammonium-rich wastewater day 351 | place: Ireland: Galway | collected 2018-01-01
GACCGCTCCTTCGCCAAAGATAAGGTCGAGCTGGAGCTCTCGGTGAGCGACCAGGAAACCCAGGAGGTCCTGGGCGACAAGCTGCGCATCCCGCTGAACGGCGGGGATCCGAAGCCTCCGCCGGGCACCCTGCAGGCCGCGCCCAAGATCACCCTCGACAAGGCGCCCTATCCTTCCCGGACGGACCAGAAAAAAATCGCCGTCTCCGGCAAGGTCGAGGACGCCTCCGGCCTAAAGGACATCTCCGTCTACGTCGGCGACCACAAGGTCTTCCTCAAGGCCTTCCCGGACGACGCGGCCTCCGGACAGGCGGCGACCTCCGCCACTTTCGAGGCCGTCCTCCCGCTCAAGGAAAAGGACAACAACCTGATCTCGATCCTGGCCCGGGACAAAAACGACCTGGTCAACCGCCAAAGCTTTTACATCCTGCAAGAGTAAACCCTTGAAGGTCTATCGCGGCTCAAAATCCTTCCCGGCCTCCGCCAAGCGCCCCATCGTCGCGCTCGGCAACTTCGACGGGGTGCACCTCGCCCACCAGAAAATGTTCCGGCTCACGGTGGCGCGGGCCCGCAAACTGAAGGGCACGGCCGTGGCCTACACCTTCGACCCGCACCCCGTGAAGGTGCTGTCGCGGGCCTCGGCGCCGGCGATGATCAACACCCTGACGCAAAAATTGGAGCTGTTGGAAAAAACGGGGGTCGACGCCGCGGTCGTCGAAAAATTCGAGCCGCGCTTCGCCCACCTCTCGGCGGAGGATTGGTTCGAGAAGGTCTTGGTGAAAAATCTCCATGCCGCCGGCGTGGTCGTAGGCTACGACTTCACCTTCGGTTCCCACCGCAGCGGCACCGTCGAGACCATGGAAAAACTCTGCGCGGCCGCCGGCCTGGACTGCCAAGTCCTCGAGGCCCAACTGCTCGGCGAGACCCTGATCAGCTCCTCGCGGATCCGAGCCTTCGTCGCCAAGGGCGAGGTGGAGGTCGCCGCGCGCCTGCTGGGCCGCCCCTTCTTCCTGGACGGCACGGTGATCCAGGGCGCCGGCCGGGGCGCCAGCCTCGGCATCCGTACGGCAAATCTCAAGACCGACAACGAGCTGATCCCGCTGGGCGGCGTCTACGCCTGTTGGGCCGAAATCGGAAAAAAACGATATCCGGCAGTCGCGAACGTCGGACTCAATCCGACCTTCGGCGGCCGCACCCTGAGCATCGAGGCCCACCTGCTGGGCTTCCACCGCGATATTTACGGAAAACGGCTCCGCCTCCACTTCCTCAAGCGGATTCGCGACGAGCGGAGCTTCGAGACGGTGGAGGCCCTGGTCGCGCAGATCCACCGGGACATCGAGGCCGCGAAAAAATTCCTCGCCAAGGCTGCGTTGAAGTAACCGCGATCAAGGACCGTATTCGTCCACCGGAAAGCGCGTGGGCATTTCCGGCGTGCCGCCCGGCCCGGCGCGGCCGGCGTAATTCGCCAAGCCCCAGATCCCGGCGCCGACGGCGCCTCCGATCAGGCCGCCGGCCAAATCCCAAAGATAGCGGTTGCGCACGGGGCGCTTCATTTTTTTGGAGATCGGCGGCACCAGATAGTGCGTCGCCAGGGCGCCCACTCCCATACCGATCATCGCCGAACCGCCGAAGCCCAGGGCCTGGCGCGGCGTGTTTCCCAGCTCTTTCACGCCGAGGGCCACGCCCAACTGGGCGGCGCCGCCCGCCAGGATCGCGCCTTCGCCGAGCGGGAGCCAAAGCTCGCTGCCGCGCAGGCTCTTGCGCAGGTCCTTCGCCAGATTCTCCTGCAATTTCTCGACGGCCTCGCGGTCGAATTTCAATTCCGCCAAGACGACCTCGCCGCCGATCAGCAGGCTCGCCTCGCCGTGATTGGATTTTTCCCCGAACACCAGCCGCAAGACGCCCAAGGCCGCGAGCAGCGGCTCGCGATGTCGCGTGCTCTTGGTGTCGCGGAACAGCTTGTCCAGCGCCTTCTCCATTTTATCGGCGTCGATGCGAATCCGCGCCCGGCGGCCGTCCTTTTCGGGGACGATTTCCGCCCCGGCCAGCAAGGCCTCGGTCACGGCGTCGATCTGCCCCCGCTTCGCCAGCCAATCTGCCGGCATGTTCGCCCGTTCGGCCTCGCGCTCGACGGTCTTTTGGATCTTGATCAGCCCGTCGTCCGAGCGCAGAAAGGCCTTCAGGCCGTGCTTGACGGCATCCTCGGGCCCCAGCCGAGCGGCCGCGAGTCCTTCGCTGCAGGAGGCCACCTCGTCGACCTTGGCCTTCCGCGCGATCTCCGGAATCTCTTTAAGCGCCACGCCCAAGGCCTTGCAAAATGCCTTGTCCCGCTCCTTCTCGCCGCGCAATGTTCGAAACGCCGCCTCGGCGTCCACAGCGGCCTCGTCGTAGCGGATGCGCCCCTCGGCGGCCAAGTCAACCAGCGCCGCCGCCGCGAAGGTCTGCAGGTCGGCATGGGCCTGCGCCGACTCCTCGGAGGGAATGCCCTCCGGAGGGACGCCGACCAAGCCGTTCAAGAACCTCTGATAGGCGGGGACGATCCCCAGTATTTCCAAAATCCGGTCGATCCGGCCTTTTATCTCCTTGTTGTTCAGGCCGGAATCCGTCCGGAAAAACGCGATTTTGCCGATCAGCGACTGCACCGCCTCCGGGTTGCTGTTGGCGTAGACGTCGAGGAGCTTCGCCGCCAGATCCGCCTCGCCGAGGATCTTCGAATTGCCGGGAAAGATCACCTCCCCGCGCACCACGTACTGCGCGAGCACCAGGGGAAAGACAAAGCGCCCCGCCCGCTCCTCGGCGGTCGGCTTGGCGATGCCCTTGGAGGAAAGCATCGACCCCGAGATGCGGACGATGTCGAGGATCTGGGCTGAATTCTCGTGCTTGCGGAACCAGTCGATATCTTCGCTCCGGTTCAGCGTTTCTCCGGGTTCGCCCTCGGTCTTCTGGGAAAGGACGAAGGAGTCTCCCGCCCGGTCGAATCGAAGGGAGCGTTGCTCCCTCGGGCCGTAGGTGGAGCCGCCCACCTCGGACAAATCGAGGATGACGTGGCATCGGTCGTCGTTGTCGGAAAATTCGGCGGGTGCCCGGTTGCAATCGGCGTCCGGCACCTGCACGCGATCGAGAGTGACTCGAAGTTCGGTCATGAAAACCTCCGCTTCGAGCCAGACATGAAAGATTTAGCTTCGCCCCTGAAGCTATCGGCTTATCGTGAATTTAGCCGATAAGTTGCTTTTATAGACTCAAGGCCCGTACTCGTCCACCGGAAACCGGGGCGAACCCAGGGGCGCGGTCTGCCCGCCGGCCAGGAAGCTGATCAAGAGGTAGAGCCCGGCCCCTACCAAGGACCCGCCAAGCCCGGTCAGTCCGTCCCAGAGGTAGGAGTTGTGGACGGCGTCCGGAGCCACCGCCGGCCAGAGAAAATGCCCGCCCAGCGAGGCGCAACCGAGCCCCGTGAGCCCCGAGGAGGCGGTGCCTAGCCCCAGGCGCAGGTCGGCATCGTCCCGAATCTGCGGGAGGGTCTCGCTCAAGACGACCCCGGCGACCCCGAGGGCGCAAACGGTTCCCTCCAGGATGGGGAGCCAAACATCGGTCCCGGCCTCGCTGCCGCCGAGCCGGCCCTCGACGGAACGGATCAGGCCGGCCAGCTCGCCGCGGCGGCTCGCGGTCAGGGTCCAGGAGACCTCGCGGTACTCGCCGCCGGCGAAGACACGTTGCTCCAGACCCTCGCCCTCCGTCCCGAAGAGCGTGCGCAGCAGGGCCAAGGCGGCAAGGATGTATTCCCGGCGCCGGACGCTCTGGGCGTCGATCAAGAGGTTTAGTTCCACGGCCGCCGAGGTGACGTCGAGGGAGATCTCGGGCGCGCCCCCCTCCTCTTCCGAAACGCGCACTTGGAGGTGGCGGAGCAGGATATCGGCGACCTGGCCGATCCGCCCGCCCTCCTCGTCTCCCTGGCGGGCGAGCCATTCCACCGTCATGTTGGCGTCCTCGCTCTCCTCGGCGATGGATTCTTGCAAGCGCCGCGTTCCGGACGCGGACAGCAGCGAGGCCCTCAGGCTCTCGCGCACCGCCTCGGCGGGGGGCATGTCGATGAGGCGCAGGGCTTGATGGCACTCTTCCATGAAGGCCGGAGGAATACCGCGGTCGCCGCGCAGCTCGCGGAGGGCGTCCTCGACGCTGGTGCAGAAATCCAGGCGGGTTCCGTCGCTCAACTCGGCGGCGTAGAGGGTCTGGTAGGCCGCATTGGCCGCCAGGAAGGCACGACTGAATCGAACGGGCCGCTCCAAGGCGTGGGCCACGACCATCTCGCGACAGAAGTTCGTGATCGCCTGGAGCTGCTCCTGACGCTCCCGTGGCAAGGAATCGAAACGCGCGTATTCATCCTCGTTGATAAAATGGCGGCGAAAGGCGCGATAACGCGGGCCGAAATCCATCAGATCGACGACGCCCCGCAGGCGTTCGCGGGCCTCCGCACTAAGCCAATCCTGGCCCCGGAGGAAGCTGAGCCGCCCGACGAAGTCGGTCAGGGTGCGGTCCCCGGAATCCGTGAAGGTTTCCAGCAGGCCGTTGGCCATGGCCGCATGGCCGATCAATTCCCCGCGGCTGTTGCGGGCCTCGCCGGTGGCGATGTAGTTGGCCACGTAAAAGAAAATCTGCGTGGCGGACGGATAGACGCCCAGCTCGTTCCCGCGCAGCAGGCTTTGGGTGATGCGCAGGGTCTGCAATATTTCGGGAAGATTGGGATGGCTCGCCACCCAGGTCAGGGTGTCCCCGGGATTCGCGGGGGAGAGGATATATTGGTCGCCCTGCCGGTCGAAGCGCACGTGGTGCGCGGCGGCCGAGGGATCGGCGTCGTCCACCATCGGCAACGTCACCTGGCAGGGGTCGACGCCCGAAGCCGGCGGCGCCTCGATACAGGCGCGGGTCGTGGCGCGAATCCCGTCAAAACGTATGATCAGATCGGACATAACAGCTCCTATTTACGGCCCGTAAGGGTCGACCGGAAAGCGCGGGTTGGCGCCGCCCGGATTGCCCCCGCTCAAGAGGTTGATCAGCAAGTAAGTGCCGATGCCTAGGCCTGTGCCGACGGCGGCGCTGCCCAGGTCCCAGGCATAACGGTTGCGGACCGCCCGCGGGACCACCGCCGGCAAAACGTAGTGGCCCGCCAACCCAAGGCAGCCGCCGCCCGCGAGCCCCGAGGAGGCCGTGCCCAGGCCCAGTTGCAAGTCGCGGTTCTGGGTGATGGCCGGCAGGGTGTGGCTGAGCACGATTCCGCCGGTGCCCAAGGCGCAGCCGGCGCCCAAGAGCGCGGGCATCCCGTGCGCAGCGAAGCTGTCGCTGCTGTGCCGTCGACCGGCCAAGGAGGAGATCAATTCTCGAATCTGCCTTAAGGACTCGGGGGTGAATTGCCAAGGAACCTCGCGAAAGTGCCCGTCGGCGAAGACTCGAAGCGGCGGCGGATTCCCCTCGGTGCCGAAAAGACGGCGCAGGAAGGCCAGGGCCGAAAGATCGTACTCGCCCCGCTGGGTGAGGATCGTCATCAAGCGCAGGGCCTGGCGAAAACCCCCGACGTCGAAGGTGAGGCGCACCGCTTCCCCCTCGCCGCTCAAACCGACGTTGTCGCGCAGGGCCGCGAAGACCTGGCCGAAGCTGGAACGCCTGCCGAGCCACTCCAAACGCATGTTGGCGGCGGCGCTCTCCTCGGCGATCGCCTGCTGGAGCAAGGGCAGGCCCGAGGCCCCGACCAGACCGAAGCGAAGGCTTTCGCGCAAGGCCTCGACGGCGGGGCGCGCGCCCCAGTCGATCCCGAGCCGGCACTCGTTGACGAAGTTGGCGACCTGCGCCTCGGCTCCGCCGCGTTCTTGAAGCGCGGCGTTCAAGGCGGCGCAGAAGTCGGGACGCGTACCCGAGGCGATGTCGGCGCCGCGCAGCTCGCTATAGGCTTGGTAGGCCTCCAAGGTCGCCGCGTCGTAACGCAACGGCCGCCGATTGGCCAAGGCCACCACCGAGTTGCGGACAAACGAGATCACCCGTCCGTAACGACGGATATCCGCCTCGGAAAACCGTTCCATCCCCTCATTTTCCGCGTCGGTGAGGAAATGGCGCAGGAAGGCCTGATACGTCGGCACCAGGTCGAGGATGCGGGTGAGGCGCTCGATGCGCCCCCGCGTCTCCTCCGGCAGATTCGCCTCGCGGCGCAGCAGGTTGATATTCCCCACCAGGGGCACCAGGCCCTGGGCGCGCGAGCCGGTGAACAGCTCCAGCAGCATCCCCTCAATGTCGGGCGACCGCTCCGCATTTCCGGAGACGGCGTCGAACGTCACTCTGCCCGTCAGGACGTAACGCGAGATCCACACGAAAAAACCCACCGCATAGCGGCTGGCGGCCGCCGGACGGCCGGCGCTGCGCAACAGCGCCCCGGTCAGGCGCGCGACATCCAGGGCCGAGGGAAGGTTTTGGTGGGAACCGACCCAAGTCAGGTTCTCGGCGGAATTGCTGGTGGAAAGGACAAATTGATCCCCCTGGCGATCGAAGGCGATCTGGCGCGGCGGCGGGGGATTGGGAACGTCCAGGGTGAGAGGCAGGGTGATACGGCAGCCGTCCACCGGGCGAGGCCCGCGAGCCGGAAGCGGCGGAGGGGCCTCCGCGCAGGCCGCGGTGGTAGGTACCTGCAGGGTATTATCGGAGTTATCGGCGAAGACTCGGAGGTTCGACATTGGGGCAACCTTTGCACGGGCGCTTCCGCCCGTCGCTTGGTGCCCCCAAGTTCAGGAATTTGCGTTTTCGCGATCTAGGCCCTTATCGAGGGCCCGTCAACAAAGTTGCGTGGGGACCGCGGGAATCCCGCCCCAAGAAAACGCATGGGTTTCAAAGAGATAAGGGAAGCCGTCCGGAGACGAAATCGGCCCGCCGGGCTCAAAACCTGGCCGTCCGGATGCTGTTGAACCAGGCATTGTAGCGGTCGTAGAGGGCGCGGAAGGCCTCTTGGTTGCCCTGCTCCCAGCGACCGTGGGTGACCGTCTTGCCGTCGGCGGTGATGTCGAAGAATTCCTCGACGGTGCTTTGGTGAGGTCCGTCGGGGTTTTTGGGCCAAGTGAAAAAACCGCTGGAGACGACGACGTCGTAGAGCTGCCGAAGCTGCTCGCCGGTGATCTTGTAGACGCGGTCGCTTTTCGTCTTGACGCCCTCCTCGCCGACGATCTCGGCGTTGCGGCTGACCGTGACCGTGTCTTTATGGACGGTCAGGGTCTCTTGGGTGGCCCGCTCGAGGGCACCGGCGCTGGAGCGAAACACCAGCTTGAAATCGCCGGGCACCTTGTCCTTGGCCGCCGCGACCCAGGAGAACGAAACCAAGGCAAGAATCAGGAACAGGATCTTTCTCATATCGGACCTCCGCCGGAAATGCGTCATCGAGAGCGGAACCATTCTACGGTCTTTTCCAAGCCCTCGGCCAGGGAAAATTGGGGCCTCCAACCGAGCTCTTTCTCGATCTTGGCGTAGGATATGACGCTGCGCCGCTGCTCGCCGGACTTGGCGGGCCCGTGCTGCGGGGCCGCCGCGACGCCCGCCGCCGCGGCGAGGTGCTTGTAGATCGCGACCACGTCGGTCTCGACTCCGGTACCGACGTTGTAGACGCCCCGCACCCCAGGGCGCAGGGCGAGGAGGTTCGCCCGCACCACGTCTTCGACGAAGACGTAGTCGCGGGTCTGCAGGCCGTCGCCGTTGATCACGGGGATCTCGCTCTTGAGCAGCTTGGTGGCGAAGATGGCGACCACGCCGGCCTCGCCGTGGGGGTTCTGCCGGGGGCCGTAGACGTTGGCGTAGCGAAGCGAGACCGCGTCGATACCGTAGGTCTCTTGGTAAAAATGCAGGTACTTCTCGCCGAGCAGCTTGGTGATGCCGTAGGGGCTGGCCGGCTGGGTGGGGTGCGACTCGTCGGCGGGATAGGCGATCTGTTCGCCGTAGATCGCCCCGCCCGAGGAAGCGAACACCACCTTCTTCACGCCGTGCCGGCGGGCGGCCTCCATCAGGTTGAGGGTGCCGATGCCGTTGACCTCGCAGTCGTAGACGGGCTCGGCCACCGAGCGCCGCACGTCCATCTGGGCGGCGTGATGGGAGATCACCTCGGGGCGGAACTCCTCGAGGACGCGGCCGATCGCGGCGTCGCGGATGTCGTTTTGGAAAAAGCGGCTCGCCCCGGCGAGATTGGCCTTGGTCCCGGTCTCGAGGTTGTCGAGGACGGCGACCGTGTGCCCCGCCTGGAGATAGGCGTCTTGGATGTGGGAGGCGATGAAACCGGCGCCGCCGGTGATGAGGATTCGCATGGCAGGGGAATAATGGGTAATTTCCTCGCGGTCAAGCGCCCGAAGCGGCAAGCCTTTACAGGAGCGCCCAAATGGTCCTAAATATTCCCCATGGACATCCTCGAGAAAATCGCCGCCGAAAAAAGGCGCCTCAACGCCGTCATCGTCTCCCACTACTACCAGGAGGACGAGATCCAAGACCTGGCGGACTTCGTGGGCGACTCCCTGGCGATGGCCCAGTACTGCGAAAAGTCCCCGGCGGACACCTTGGTGGTCTGCGGCGTGCGCTTCATGGCCGAGACGGCCAAGATCGTCAATCCCGCAAAGCGGGTCCTGCTGCCCGACCTCGAGGCGGGTTGCTCGTTGGCCGACAGCTGCCAGCCCGCGCCCTTCCAGTATTTCAAGTCGAAGCTGAAGAACCCCTATGTGGTGATGTACATCAACTCGAATCCCGAGATTAAGGCCCTCTCCGACGTGATCTGCACCTCCAGCAACGCCGAAAGAATCATCGCCTCGGTGCCGAAGGACCGGGAGATCCTCTTCGGTCCCGACCGGCACCTCGGCCGTTACCTGATGAAGAAGACCGGCCGCCCCATGACGCTCTGGCAAGGCGTCTGCATCGTCCACGAGACCTTCAACGAGAAAAAGGTGATCTCACTTAAGACCGAGCACCCCGACGCCGAGGTCATCGCCCACCCCGAGTGCGAGGAGGCGATCCTCAAGCACGCGGATTTCGTCGGCTCGACCTCGGCCCTGCTCAAGCACAGCCAAACCTCGCCGAAGAAGAAGTTCATCATCCTGACCGAGTCGGGGATCCTGCATCAGATGCGCAAGGCCTCGCCCGACAAGATCTTTCTCGAGGGGCCCAACGACAGCGGCTGCCAGTGCAACGAATGCCCTTACATGCGGCTCAACACGCTCGAAAAACTGTATCAATGCATGCGCGACGAGAAGCCCGAGATCCTCATGCCCGAGGAGCTTAGGCAAAAGGCCTACCTGCCGCTGAAGCGCATGCTCGAGCTGAGCGCCGCCTAAATACCGCCCTTCCCGCCGATTGTCGCCACCAGCCGCCGGCGGACGTCTCCATCTGTCTTTAGAATATTGACAATCGTCATAATTTTTGTGACATTTGGCTCATGGACCTTTCGTTTCTCATTCCCTCAAAGATGCGCCGCCAGGTACTGGCCTATTTCGTCGCCAACCCCGAGACCCAAGTGGGCATCCGCGAGCTGGCCCGCGAGCTGAAGGCCCCGCCCCAGGCGGTCTATCGCGAGCTGCTCAACATGGAGGGCTGGGGATTCCTCTTTTCCTCCAAGCGCGGCAACCAGCGCGCCTTCCGGTTGAACCGACGCTTCTTCCTGCTGCCGCCCATCCAGGAGCTGTTTCGGCGGCTGGACGAGGAAAAAAACCGGAAGTTCACGATCGTGAAGACCTATAATTTGGAAAAAGAGGTCAAAAGGCTTCGTAAAATTCCCGTTCCTCCGGAGCTGATTCCCGGACTGACTTCAAAACGCAGACGGCCTCGCGCATACGCGGAAGAAAAATCCCTCGCTAAACTGAGAAACCGGTGACCGTAAAATGGACTATTCAAAGAAATTGAGCGAGATCGCGCTGCTGGACAAGGCAATTCAGCCCATCGTCTTGGCGGCCTTCCTTTCACGGTTATTCAAGAAATGGGATGTGCTCTTAACCGTGGTGGGAGGCGCTGCGGTTCAATATTACACTCAAGGCGAATACAATACCGAAGACCTCGATTCTATATTATCCGGGGACACCAAAGAAATCATCGAAGAGGTCATGGGCTCCCTCAGATTCAAACGAACGTCGATGTATCGGCATTTCGAGCACCCCTCTTTCGATTTCGTCGTCGAATTTCCGCCCTCCCCTATTGAGGTCGGAAATCGGCACGTGGATACGCTGGCAAATGTGGAGACCCAGGAGGGGTTAGTCCGAGTTATCCGGGTCGAAGACCTAATCATGGACCGAATCATCGCCGGAGTCGAATGGCGGGACCCACCTTCACTCGATCAAGCTCGATTGCTATGGGTGAAAAACAAAAAGCACATCGACCTTAAATACCTCAAACAATTCGCCAAGGAGGAAGGCTACGCCGACACGCTGAAGAAAATCATCCAATGACGCCTATTCCAGCATCTTCAGAAAATCCTCTTCCGAGATTATCTCGATGTCCGCGCCTTTCTGCTTCAGGGCCTCCGCCTTGATCCACTTGTTGCCCTTGTTGCGGTTCTTGTAGCCCTCGCTGCCGATCACCAGGTAATCCAGGTCCTTGCTGACGCCGGCCGCGATCTCGCCGCCCAGGGCCTCGACCTTCTTCTCGGCCTCGCCGCGCTCCATCGCCGCCATCTTGCCCGTGAAGAGGAAGCTCTTGCCCGAAAACTTGCCCTGCTTGGCGGCGCTCCGCTCCTCGGGGGTCACGTATTTGAGCAGCTTATCTAAGGTTTTGGCCTTTTGCTTAAGGCCCCGGACCACCTCTCGGGCGATCACCGGGCCGATGGTGTGGATGGCGCTCAGCTCTTCCTCGGTCGCAGCGCGGATCCGCTCGAGGCCGCGGAACTGCTTCGCCAGGACCTCGCTGCTGTGCTTGGCCAGCTCGGGGATGCCGAGACTGCGCAGGAACTGCGCCAGGGGCACCCTGCGGTGGGACTGGATGTTGTCGATCAGCTTGGTCGCGAGGATCTCCCCCATCCGCTCCAAGTTGAGCAGGTCCTCTTTGGTCAAGCGGAAGAAGTCCGGCAGGTCCTCGACGTAGCCGTTGTCGTAGAGCTGCTCGATCGTCTTGTCGCCGAAGCCCTCGATCTCGAGGACGTCGACGAAGTGCCTCAGCTCGCCCAGCCGCGTGCTGCGGCAGCCCTTCTCGTTGGTGCAGTAGAGGAAGTCGTCCCGGATCTCCGTCTTCGAGCCGCAGGAGGGGCAGCGCTCCGGGGCCTCGACGAGCTTTTGGGTCTTCTGCAGGACCTCTTCGAGGTTGGGGATCACCCCGCCCCGCCGCATCACCAAGACCTTCGCGCCCAGCGAGACGCCCATCTTCTTCATCAGGCCGTAGTTGTGCAGCGAGACCCGCGAGACCGTCGCGCCGCTTAACCGCACCGGGTCGATGATGCCGATCGGCGTGATGACGCCGGTGCGGGAGACGCTCCATTCCACCTCGCGCAGGACGGTGGTCCCCGAATCCCCCTGGAATTTGTAGGCGATGGCCCAGCGCGGGTGGTGGGCGCTGGCCCCCAGCCGAGTCTGATCGGCGACCTCGTTGGCCTTGTAGACGACGCCGTCCAGCTCGTAGTCGAGGGAGTCGCGCTTGGCTAGATAGTCGTCGTAGGCCTTCTGCAAGGCCTCGGGTTCCTTGGAAATGACCTGGGCGTCGATGGCGACGAAGCCCAGCTTCTTCAAGTGCCGCAGCTTCTCGATCTCACGTTCGAAGTCGAGGCCCAGCAACTCGTAGCCGAAGAAATTGAGGTCGTACTCCGCCGTCTTCTTGGGGTCTTTCTGCTTGAGGGCGCCGGCGGCGAGGTTGCGCGGGTTGGCGAAACTCCCCTCGTACTTCTTGAAGACCGAGCGGCGCATGTAGATCTCGCCGCGCACCTCGAGGGGCCCGCGGGCGATCTTGCGCGGGACGTCGCCCACCTCTTGGACGTTGCGGGTGATGTCGTCGCCCTTGAGGCCGTCGCCGCGGGTCTCGGCCCTGTCCAGGCGCCCCTCGGCGTCGTAGTGGATGGCGATGGCCAGGCCGTCGATCTTCGGCGAGGCGACCACGTCGCCGTGCAGCTTGGCCGCCCAGTCCTTTAGGGCCTCCAAGGAGTAGGCCTTGTCGAGGCTGAGCATCGGCGAGGAATGGGCGAGTTTCTTGCCGCCGCCCTCGCTCAAGTCGGAGCCGATCTCCTCGAGGACCTTCGAGCCCGGCTTCAGCTCCTTGAGGCGCTCGACCATCCGGTCGAACTCGTAGTCGCTGATCTCGGGCTTAGCCTGTTTGAAATAGAGGTCGTTATGGTGCCGGACCGCCTGTTCCAGCTCCGGGACGGTCATTTCCTTGATGGGTTTTTGCGTTGCGGTTTTTTTCATCGTTGAAAGTCAGAGCATTCAAAACGCGAAGCGCGTCACGAACAAGCGGTCCAAATCCCCGCGCTGGTTGACGCAGACCACCCGGTCCCAGCCGAGCGGGTCGCACTCGATCAGCGACACCGAGACGTTGTCGATGCGGAATTTCCAGATATTCTCGTAGGGGATCTTCAAGAACTCCATCACCGCGCACTTGATCCAGTCGGCGTGCGAGACTGCCACCACGGTCTGGTCGGGGTGCTCCCGGCGCAGTTGGCCGATGAAGTCCAAGGCCCGGTCGCGGACCTGAAAAAGGGTCTCCCCGCCCGGCGCCACCGGAGTCTCGAGCCGCGTGAAATAGGGCGTGTAGTCCGGCAGGGCCCGGACCTCCTCGAAGGTGCGCCCGACCCACTCGCCGTAGTGGATCTCGACCAGGCGCTCGTCGTAGCGAGGGGTCAGGCCCCGGTCCTCGACCAGGATCTGGGCGGTCTCCCGGGCCCGGCACACGCTGGAGCTGTAGACGGCGTCGACGGGAAAGCGGCCCAGCGCTTCTTTCAAAGCGAGGGCTTGGAGGCGACCGGTCTCGTTGAGGCCGATCTCCTGCCGGCCCATGATGCGCCGGTCGCGGTTCCAATCGGTCTCGCCGTGGCGGACCAAGAGCAGTTTCAGCATGCCTCCATTTAACGTCGCGGGGCCCCGCGAAGAAAGGAAAAATTTTCTTTTCAGGCGTTCGGGAAACGTGATGAGATGGCCTCATGCTGCAAATCAACCGCCAGGTCCTGCCCAACGGCACCACCCTCCTCCTCGTCGAAAGCCACCAAGCCCCCGTCGTCTCGATCAATATTTGCGTGCGCGTGGGCTCGCGCTACGAGACCGACCAGGAGGCCGGCATTTGCCACCTCATCGAGCACATGTTGTTCAAGGGCACCGAGCGCCTCGGGCCCGGCGAGGTCGCCAAGCGCATCGAGGCCAGCGGCGGCGACGTCAACGCCTACACCAGCTTCGACGAGACCGTCTATTATTGCACCCTCGCCAGCCGCCACTTCGAGGCCGGGCTCGACATCCTCTCCGACGCGGTGCTCAACTCGGTCTTCGACCCCGACGAGCTCGCCCGCGAGAAGGAGGTCGTCATCGAGGAGATCCTGCGCAGCAAGGACAGCCCCAGCAAGGTACTCTCGGAGGCCCTTTTCGAAAAGGCCTTTCCGACCCACAACTACGGGCGTCCGATCATCGGCTTCAAGGAGACGGTGCAGGGCTTCCCCCGCGAGAAGATCCTCGATTTCTACCGCTCTTGGTACGTCCCGGAAAACATGGTCGTGGTCCTGGCCGGCGACTTCAAGACGGAACGGGCGCTCGATCTCTGCCTAGGGATTTTCGGAAAGTTGCCCTCCCGCCCCACGCCCCGCGGCGCGGGCGCGCCGGAGACGCCGCAGACTGAGGCGCGCTCCGTCGTCCTCACCAACCCCATCCAGGGCAGCACCATGATGCTGGGCTACCACGTCCCGGCCCTCGACCACGCCGATATCCCCGCCCTGGACATCTTGAGCCACATCCTGGGCGAGGGCGAAAGCTCGCGCTTCGAGCTCAATATCAAGGAGCGCAAGGGGCTGGTGAACTCGATATATTCCTACGTCTACTCCCCCGCCGACCCAGGCCTCTTCGCGGTGGGCTACAACCTGCCCGAGAAAAACCTCGCCAAGGCGACGCAGGCGGTGATGGAAGAGATCTACCTGTTTAAGGACAAAAAGCTCGATCACGACGAGCTGGCCCGCGCCAAGATCAACATCAAGAGCGACGCAGTCTACGAAAAGGAGACGGTCGAGGGCCTGGCGCGCAAGTACGGCTACTTCGAGACCATCCTCAAACAGTACCAATTCGACGAGCACTATTACCAAAAGATCGACGCGGTCACCCCCGACGACGTCCGCGAGGTCGCCGCCAAGTATCTCCGGCCCGAGGGCCTGAACATCGGCCTGATCTACCCGCAGGACTCGAAGCGGAAGATCGCCGCCCGCGACCTCCTCGACTGGACACAGGTCCGCAAGCCCGCCAAGCGCCCCGCCAAAAAGGCCGCCGACGAGGTGCACTATCTGAAATTGAAAAACGGCCTGCGCCTCATCCTGAAAGAGAACCACAACGTCCCCACGGTCGTGATCCGCACCGCCCACCTGGGCGGACTTCGCTCGGAAACGCCCAAGACCAACGGCATCCACGGCCTGCTCGCCCAGCTTTGGGGCAAATCCACCGCCACGCTCGACGCCGAGGCCATGGCGCGCGAGGTCGAGATGATCGCGGGCAGCATCCAGGCCTACAACGGCCGCAACGTGACGGGCATGAAGGCGGATTTCCTAAGCGAGAAGATGAGGGACGGCGTCCAGCTCTTCCTCGACGCCCTGCTTCACCCGCGCTTCGACAAGCAGGAGCTGGAGCGCGAGCGCCAAAACATCCTCGAGGCCCTGCGCCGCGAGGAAGACCAACTCGCCTCCCTGGCCTTCAAGCAGTTCCAGCAGCGCCTCTTCCCCAAGCACCCCTACGGCATGTCGCTCCTGGGTACCGCGGCCAACGTCCGGCGCTTCAAGGTCGGCGACGTCAAACGGGCCTTCGCGGACAACCTCGACCCGCGCAATCTCGTCATCAGCGCGGTGGGCGACTTCGATTGGGAGACCATGGCGGGCCTGCTGCGCCCCGCCCTCGAGTCCATCCGCGGGCGCCGCAGGGGCTTCAAGCCGCCCAAGGTTGATCCGGCGCCGACGGCGATTCAGACCGTCGAGAAGACCAAGGACAAGTTCCAGGCCCACCTGGTGCTGGGCTTCCGCGGCGTCAGCTACGCCGACAAGGACCGCTACGCCTTGGACGTACTCAACAACATCCTTGCCGGACAGGGCGGCCGCCTCTTCATCGAGCTGCGCGACAAGATGTCGCTGGCCTATTCCGTCACCTCGCTCAGCCAGGAGGGCGTCGAGCCCGGCTATTTCGGCGTCTACATCGCCACCGAGCCGCGCAAGGTGAACACCGCCATCGAGGGCATCCTCCGCGAGCTGAAAAAGGTCACGGAAGACCTCGTCGCCCCCGAAGAGCTGGAGCGCGCCCAGCAATACATGGTGGGGGCCTACGAGATCGACCTCCAGCGCAACAGCACGGTCGCCACGCAGCTGGCCTTCAACGAGATCTACGGAATCGACCGCCGCGAATGGCTGATCTTGCCCGAGAAGATCCTCCGCGTGACGCGGCAGGACGTGCTCAAGGTGGCGCGCAAGGTTCTCAAGCTCGACCGCTACATCCTCTCCGTGGTCAAACCCTAGTTTTCGGAAGACAAAGCCCCCGACTTTCCCGTAAAATTTTCTTAGAAAAGGAGGGTTATGCGCTACCGCTTCTTCGCGCTTTTCGGCGTCCTTGTACTAGCGTCCGTAGCGCCTGGGCTCGCCTCGGCCCAGGGAAAATGGCGAGACTTCTCTTCGCCGGAAGGTGGCTTCAGCGTCTCCTTGCCCGGCAAGCCCAGCCTGACCCAGTCTGTGCATAAAAGCTTCGTCGGCGCGGTCAAGGAAAGCACCTATACGGCCAAGTCCGGGGGCGTCACTTACAGCGCCTCTTATTCCGAGCTGCCCGGCATCGCGGTGACGCTGGGCGGCAGCCATACGATCTTCAACAAGGCCAAGGACGGCTTGCTCAAGGAGGCGGGCGGCTCCGAGAACGCCTTCGACGCGATCAGCCTGGGTAAAATCGAAGGCCGCGAGCTCAGCTTCACGCTGAACGGCGGCGGCAGCGGCAGGGCGCGCTTCTTCCTGGTCGACAAGCGGCTCTACGTGATCGTCGCAAGCGGCCGGGCGAGCGCGGCCGCGGCGATGATCAAATTTTTGAATTCGTTTAAATTGCTTTCGTGAGGAGTATCCTATCTCTATGAACCGTATTTGCGTCTTCTGCGGCGGTTATTCGCCCGCTCGAAGTAAATTCGAGCGGGCTAAAGCCCAGGGGGAGGCCTCCGTCTCCCCCTTCAACCCCCACGGATAAGGAGTATCCTATCTCTATGAACCGTATTTGCGTCTTCTGCGGCTCCAATGAGGGAGACAGCGAGGTGTATCGAGGGGCCGCGGAGGAGCTGGCGGGCCTGCTCGTTCGGGAAAATATCGAACTCGTCTACGGCGGCGCCCAAGTGGGCTTGATGGGGCGAATCGCCGACGCCGTCCTGCAGGGCGGCGGCCGGGTCACCGGCATCATTCCCGGCGCCCTCTTCCCGAAGGAAATACCGCACCAGGGCCTCACCCAACTGCTGGTCGTGGATTCCATGCACGAGCGCAAGCGCCTGATGTACGAGTTCTCCGACGGCTTCATCGCCCTGCCCGGCGGCCTGGGCACCTTGGACGAGCTCTTCGAGATCCTCACCTGGGGGCAGCTGGGCCTGCACGGCAAGCCCTGCGGCTTGCTCAACGTGGCGGGCTATTTCGACGAGATCCTCGCCTTCCTCGCGACGGCCGAAAGACGAAAATTCCTCAAGCCCCAGCACCGCAAACTCTTGCTGGACGACGCCGACCCCGAGGCGCTTCTGGCCAAGATGCGGGACTTCCAACCCCGCCCTCTCAAAAAGTGGATCCGGAGCCAGGAGACTTGACCCGTGGGATTGACAAAGCCTCCCCGCCTCTGCCACAAAGGTCGCGGATGCTTGAATCTTGGAGGATACGATGTTGAAACTGACCGACAAAGCCAAAGAGAAGATCCGCGGCCTGCTGAAGGAAAAAGACCCGAAGAGCTGGGGGGTCATGCTCCCCGATCAGGCGGGCACCTACATCCACCTGCCGCTGATCGACCTGGCCACCCTGCCCTCCATCGACGACGTGAAGTTCGTCGAGGACCTCAAGCTGGTCGTCGACCGTACCTCCAACGACGAAATCGAAGAGATCGCCGTCGACTACCTCGACGGCGGGGTGCTCTCCGGCGTCTTCGAGGTCAAGGTGCAGAAGCCCGCGGCGGCCGGGGCCGGCAGCCTCGACACAAGCAATCCGCAGGTGCGCAAGATCCTCGAGGTCCTCGAGAAAGAGATCAATCCGGCCGTGGCCAGCCACGGCGGCTACACCAAGCTGCTCGACTATCGCGACGGGAAGGTCTACCTCTTCATGGGCGGCGGCTGCCAGGGCTGCCACGGCGTCGACCAAACGCTCAAATACGGAATCGAAACCCGGCTCAAAGAAGTCGTGCCGGAAGTCGTGGCGGTCATCGATCAGACGGACCACGCGGCGGGAACCAATCCCTATTTCACCGCCGGGCACGGTCATTGATTGTAGGGGCGAACCTTGTGTTCGCCCCTACCAATTCAACCCCTCCAGCGGACAACCCTCGCACCTGGGCCTCGGCCCGCAGAACTCCTTCCCCACCGACACCAAGAGGGCGTGAAACTCGTTGTAATGCTCCGCCTCCGCCGGGACGTGATCCGTCGCCAGCTCCTGCAGCTCGTCGTAGCCCGCCTCCTCCGGCGCCAGGTAATGCCGCGTGAAGACGCGGTAGGTGTAGGCGTCGACCACGAAGATCGTGTGCCCCAGGGCGTAGAGCAGGATGCTGTCGGCCGTCTCTTTGCCGATGCCCTTGACCGCCAGCAGCTCCTCCCGCAGGCGCTCGGTGGGCCGCGCGCGCATCCGCTCGACGTCGCCCCCGTAGCGCGCGCTCAAGAACTCTAAGAAGGCCTTCAAGCGCCTCGTCTTGACGTTGAAATAGCCCGCCGGCCGGATCTGCTCCGCCAAGGCCGCGTCGGAGAGCCCCAACAGGGCCGGCAGGCTCAGCAAGCCCTCGCGCTTCAAGTTCTCCAGGGCCTTCTCCACGTTCTTCCAGCTGGTGTTCTGCGTGAGGACGGCTCCGACCATCACCTCGAAGGGCGTCTCGCCCGGCCACCAATGCTGCGGGCCGAAGCGGTCCAGCAGGCGTTGGAACATTTCGGCTAAGATTTTTTTGGATTTTAGGCCCAAGACGTGCTCCGATATCCCCATGCAGGCCTTCACGCCCGAAGAGATCGAAAACTACCGCAAGCTCTTTCCCGTGACCCGCGACTGGATCTACCTCAACCACGCCGGCGTCGCCCCGATCAGCCGACGGGCCGCCGAGGCAGTCGAGCTCTTCAACCGCGAGGCCCTCGAGCATGGATACACCCAAGCCGCCCGCTGGCACAAGCGCATCGAGGAGATCCGCGCGACCTGCGCCCGCCTGGTCGGCGCCGAGGCCGGCGAGATGGCCTTCGTCAAAAACACCTCCCACGGCCTCTCCCTCGTCGCGCGCGGCCTGGGCCTGCGCGAGGGCGACGAGGTCCTGATCAGCGAGGCCGAATTCCCCAGCAACGTCTACCCCTGGATGGCCCTGGAGAGCTCCGGCGTCGTCCTGAAAAAGATACCCGTCCGGGGCGCCGAGCTCGATTTAAGCCACCTCGAGCGCCTGATCACCGAAAAGACCCGCGTCGTCTCGCTCAGTTCGGTGCAGTACGGCAGCGGCTACCGCCTCCCCGTCGCCGAGATCGGGCGGCTCTGCCGCGACACCGGCATTTATTTCATGCTCGATGCCATCCAAAGCCTGGGAGCCTTTCCCCTCGACGTAGTCCGCGACCAGGTCGATTTCCTCGCCGCCGACGCCCACAAGTGGCTGCTCGGCCACGAGGGCATCGGCGTCCTCTACGTCCGCAAGGCCCTGATCGAAAAGATCGAACCGGCGCTTTTGGGCTGGAACAGCGTCGTCCAGCCCCTCGACTTCGACCGCGTCCACTTCGAGCTGCGTCCCGACGCCGGGCGCTTCGAGGAGGGCAGCCACAACGGACTGTCGATCTACGGTCTGGGTGCCGCGGTCGAGCTGATCCTCGAGGCTGGCCTGGACCGGATTTCCCGACGCATCCTCGAACTGACGGGACGATTGACGGCGGGCTTGCAAGAACTTGGTCTTGAAATCACCTGCCCCCTTTCGGAAGAACGTCGCTCGGGCATCGCCTGCTTTCGCCTGCCGGGCGACCCCGAGGGCAAGGCGCTTCCGTCGCTCGAACGTCGGCTCTTCGCGGAAAGGGTCTACGCCTCGGTCCGACGCCGCAGCCTTCGCCTCTCCCCGCATTTTTATAACTCTACCGAAGAGATCGACAGGGTCCTGGATATCCTAAAACAGAACTTATAAAAAAGGTTCGACAACCCCTCGAAAATGCCACTATTTTAAGCGCCGACCATGCGCCGATTCCTGCTTCATATCGCGATTTGCCTGGGACTAATCCTGCCCGGTATCGCCGCCGCCTCCCTGCCTTTTGAGAAGGCACTTCTGCCGGGAGGCAACGGCACGGCCGCAACCCCGGCCCCGGGAAAAAAAATACCCGGCGATGAGGAAATCCCGGCGCAACGCGAAAAGATCGCTCAAGAAATCGCTCAGCTGAAGCAGGCCCTGAACCAAGCTCCGGAGACCGCCGAGACTACGGGCTCGGAGCCCAACAGCCAAAAACTTCAACTCCTGGAAGGCCTGGACTTCCTATACGAAGAACTGCTCGAAGCGCACGCGGCACAAAAGAAGGTGCAGGCCCGACTCAAGGCCCTCGAAACGGAAGAGGCTCAATGGAAAAACGGCGCTCCGCCCAAGGACTTCAAGGCCGATTTCGCAACCCTCGATCGCCTCCGCGGCCAAGAAGTCGAGGCCAAAAAGACGGCCCGCAGCCGGGAGCAAGTCTTTAAATCCCGACAAGGCGCGGTGGAAGAGGCCAAGAAGGCCTTTCAAGCCGCGGAGCAGGAGCGGCGCCGGGCCAAAGAGGCCCTCGAGGTCTCGCGAGACACCGCCGACCGCGCTTCCCTCGAACAGGCCCTCGCGATCGCGCAGCTGAAAAGCCGGGAGGCCGAATTGCGCCTGGCCTTGCGCGAGCAAGAACTCGAAGTCGCGAAGAGCTATCGCGAGCTCTTTGAAAGACAGGGAAAATTACAGGCCCAAGAAATCGATTTTTTGGAAAAGCGGGTCCGGTTCACCGAGGAAGACCTCCAGCGCGAGCTGAACCTGGTCTCCGAGGAGTCCCAAAAGGCGACCAAACGCCTCGAAAAGCAGCAGAAAGAACTGGAGTCGGCCTCCAAAGAGTACGAACGCGCCCGGCAGCGCCTGGATGCGAGTCCGCTTCCCTCCCCCGCCCTTGTCGAGGAGGTCGAGGCCAGGAGGCTCGCTCAAAGCTCCCTCGAACAAGGGAGCGAGCTGATGGGAGACCGCCTCCGGCGCCTCAGCGAACTCGAGGACCTCTGGCAGCACCGATTCAAAATGCTGAACGGCAAGGTCGACAAGCCGGAACTGGGCCTTTGGCAGCAGCAGACGCGGCAATATCTCGACCAACTCGGACGCGAGGAAGAGCTCTTCAATCTCAGACTGAATTCGCTGCGCAACGCCCTGGTCGAAAACGAGGAGAAATCCCGTGCCAAAGTGGACGCCGATCCCGAAACCAAGCGCTGGATCCAACAACAACGGCAATCCTTGCAGGCCAACTTCGACCTGCTGCAGGAGCATCTCGCCGGCCTGGCCCTGACCCGCAAGATCCAAGAGAAATTCCTCGCCGAACAGGAGGCCCGCTACGCGCACGTGACTTTTGGGGAGCGACTCGCCCGCATCTGGAACGGGTTCCTCAAAGTGTGGAATTACGAGCTGACTTCGGTGGACGACAGCCCCATCACCGTGAGCAAGGTCTTCATCGCGGTGATCTTGGTGGTGTTCGGCCTGTTGTTGGCCCGCCGCTTAAGCCGTGCGATCGCCGAACGCCTGTTGCCCCGCTTCGGCGTCGCGCCCGGAGTCGCGGCGGCCCTACGCACCCTCAGCTACTACGCCCTCGTCTTGCTGTTCTTCCTGGTCGCCCTCCACCTCGTGCGGGTGCCGTTGACCCTTTTCGCGGTCCTGGGCGGCGCCGTCGCCATCGGCATCGGATTCGGCAGCCAAACGCTCATGAACAACTTCATCAGCGGGCTCATCCTGCTGCTGGAGCGCCCGATGAAGGTGGGCGACCTTATCCAGGTCGAGCAGACAACGGGGATCGTAGACCGCATCGGCGCCCGCAGCACCTGGATCCGCACCGCGGACAACACGCATTTCGTCGTCCCCAACAGCTCCTTCCTGGAAAAACCTCTGCTGAATTGGACTCTTTCCGACGACATGGTCCGCAGCCAAATCCGAATCGGGGTGGCCTACGGCACGGATACGCGGCAGGCCGCCGATCTTCTTAAGAAGGCCGCGGAGGGGCACGGCAAGGTCCTCAAGTCCCCGCCTCCGGTCGTCCAGTTCAGCGACTTCGGCAACGACGCGTTGATATTCGATTTGTATTTTTGGATTCGCTTGAACGCCATCGGCAACCGCCGCGATGTCGAGAGCGACCTGCGCTTCATGATCGACGGATCCTTCCGCGAGGCCCAGATCAACATCGCCTACCCGCAGCGCGACGTGCACCTCGATACGGTCAAGCCCCTCGACATACGCCTTATCGGCGATCGGACCGCGCCGCGTTCTTCCGTCCCCCCCGAGGTTTAGGCGATATCAAGACCCGGGGTCCCCCGCCTCCAGCTCCACCGAATAGGACTTCCGCAGAACCTTCCCGCCCATCTCGGTCAGCTCCAGGGTAAAGTCGTAGACCCCGCCCGCCTCGGGGATGCCGCGGACCGTGCCGTCCTCTTGCAGGGCCATGCCCGGCGGGAGTTCCCCCTCCAGGAGCCGAACTTCCTGAAGCGGCTCGGGATGCGCCTGACCGATGATGACGACCAAACCTTCCTGCCGCGTCTCGTCGAAGGAGCCGGCATGGAACGAGACGAACCAGGTAACATCTCCACAACCGCTTATGGCCAGCAGGCCACCGAGCAAAAGCACCGAAAATATTCGCGAAAATCCGCGCCGCATGGACGACCTCATCCACTGCCAAGGCCGTAGCGTAGGGCCATCGTGAATATTATAATTTTACCCGCACGATCCAACGGACAAAAGGGGGTTTTATGCGGCAGGTTTTGTCCTGGGTCCTGGCGATGAGCTGCCAATTTCCGACGGGCCTTTTAGCCCAACAAGAGGCCTTGTTATTGAAGATCCTAACCGAGGTGCAGAGATCGAACCGGCCGACCGTGGAGAAATCCGCGGAGGCGAAAACGGAGGCCCCCCTGCTCGAGGATGTCTGGGACGGCCTCCCCCCGCAAAATCCGGAGGCCACGGAATCGCCGCAATTCGAGGAGGAAAATCCGGAGAAGGTCAACCCTTGACGGAACGGTCGCCGGAGTCGTTTTGCAGAAACCGCCCAAGGTTGCCCACCGCGACGGAGGCCGAGAAATAGAGCCAAGGCAACCAAGAGCCGACCCCGAACAGCGCGTCCTTAGGCGGCAGGTACCAAAAAGCGCCGGCGCGAACGAGCAGGATCTCGGTGACGGTGCCCACCGCGGCGGTCATCATGCCGAGCAGAACGCCCTGCCAGGTGCGGTCCAACAGCAGCCAAACCGCCAAGGCGGAGGCGGCGATCAGCGCGTCGAGCGGGCCGCCGGACTTCAGCGGGACGAAGGCCGTCATCGCGTAGATGCCCAGGAAGGCCGCGACGCCGAAGATCACCGCGGCAATCCCCCGCGAGCCGGGCCGGTCGGGCGGCGCGCCCAGCCAGCGGTCCATCTGCGGGTGACTCATCCCGATCGCGACGCCGGCGGCGCCGAAGATCAAGGGCACCCACCAGGGCAGGCGCCAGAAATACAGTTGGAAGAGATTTGGCGGGTAGTCCGTGGTGCCCGAGACCACGTGGAAAGAATCCCCGACCGGACCTAAGACGGCGCCGACGAGAAAGAGCAACAAGGCGGCTTGGGTTTTGTTCCGCATTAGGAGGCCGCGCCCTCGGCGGGCGCCGCCGCCGGGGCCGACTCGGCCACCGCCACCGCGGTCTTGCGCGACTTGAGCCAGGCCTCGTAGTGCGCGTCGCAGAGCCCGCGCTTGCCCATCGGCTTCTTGCAGCCCTCTTGGCTGCAGGTCTTATAGCGGGTCTTGCCCAGCTTGCCCTGGCGCCATTGCTTGTAATGCACGTTGCAGTATCCCTTCGCGCGGTAGGGTCGTTTGCAGTCTTTCTGTTTGCACTTCTTCGCTTCGGCCATTTCGGCTCCTCCTATGGATTCGTTTTGCTGAAGGCCTCGGCCTCCGGGGTGATAGGCACCACACTCATGCGGACCAAGTCAACCTTCCAGATTAAATTTTCGCCGCCCTGCGGGGGCAGGGCCCGCACCAGGACGGTGCCCTCCAGTTTGGACTCGAGCTGCGGCTCCCAGGAGATCAGTTCCGGCCGCGTCTGGAACTTATAGGCCACCTGTTCCTCGAGGGTCGCCCCCTGCGGCCCCTGGGGCCGGGCGAAGCGCACCGCGCCCACCGCGTGGCGGAGGTCGGATTGATCGAAACGGTGCTGGAGATAGCTGACGGAGACCACCCCTAAAATAACCACCGCCGCGGCGCCGATATATTTGAACAATGACTTCAAGCTTGCCGCCTAAACCATCTTAATCCGAGGATTTTTCTAAAATTTTCTCGAGGGCCTTCCGGTCCTGCTCGTCGAGCTTCTCGAGGTGGATGACCCGCTCGCCCTCGGGGCCTTTGGGGACCGGAGCGGCCTTGGCGGAAGGGGCCGCCACCGGGGTCTTGGGGGCGGCCGGGGCGGAGGCCGAAGGCGCCGGGGCTTTACCCGGCAATTCCGGCTTAAAGACGTCCTCGACCGAGATGTCCTTGCGAATCAAGGCCAGGACGCGATCCCGGACCACGCCGTAGACCTTCTGGACCCCCTCGCTCTGCCAGAGCTCGATGGCCAGGTCGCGGGAGGGGCGACCGCCGATATTGAGGTTGAGCACCAAGGCCACCACCGCCAGGACTCCCGCCAGGGAGAGGCCTTTCTTTATGAGAGAAACCATGGGAGGGCTTATAGGCGAAAGCGGGGCTTTTTGTCCATGGTCGGCTGATTTTCAGCGGTGCGATAGATCGCTAGACCGCTAAGGAAGTCCTTGTTAGGATTCGGTTTATGGCCATGGCAAGCACCTCCAGCATCGCACCGCAGAAAAAACCCAAGGTCCTGATCGTCGACGACAACCCCACCAACGTGGAATTGCTCCTCGCCCAGCTGAAGCCCTATCCCTACCAGCTGATGACCGCCTACGACGGCGAGGCCGCCTTGAAGAAGATCGAGGAGGACCCGCCCGACCTCATCTTACTCGACCTCATGATGCCCAAGCTCTCGGGCTACGAGGTCTGCCAGAAGATCAAGAGCGACAAGAAGACCCAGTTCATCCCGGTGATCGTGATCACGGCCTTGAAAGAGCTCGAGGACAAGCTGAAGGCCATCGAGATGGGCGCCGACGACTTTTTGATGAAGCCCTTCAACAAGGTCGAGCTGGTCACGCGGGTCAAATCGCTGCTCAAGCTTAAAGAACTTTACGACGACGTCGACAGCAGCGAGACGATCATCTTCACCTTGGCCGAGATGCTCGAGGCGAAGGACGTCTACACCCGCGGCCACTCCGAGCGGGTCGCGCGCTACGCCCTTTTGCTGGCGCGGCGCCTCGGCCTCAACGAGGCCGACCAAGAGCTGATCCGCCGCGGCGCCCTGCTCCACGACGTCGGCAAGATCGGCGTCCGCGAGCTGGTGCTGAACAAACCCGAAAAACTTTCACAGGAAGAGTTGGCCCATATCCGCTCGCACCCCGCGCGCGGCTGCGAGATCTGCAAGGCCCTGAAGAGCCTGGCCCCGGTCCTGCCGATCATCCGCCACCACCACGAACGGGTCGACGGCCTCGGCTACCCCGACGGGGTCAGCGGGAGCCAGCTGGCCTTGGGCCCGCGCATCGTCTCGATCGCCGACGCCTACGACGCCATGACCAGCAACCGGCCCTACCGTAAGGGTATCCCGCCCGGCGAGGCGATCAAGATCTTCGAGCGCGAATCGGAAAGCGGGCAGTGGGATCCCGAGCTGGTGAAGAGTTTCATCCAACTCATCAAGAGCGAAGCGAACGTTTAATCTCCCATGAAAATCCTCGTCACCGGGGCCGGGGGTTTCCTCGGCTCCCACATCGTCGAAGAGCTTACCAAGCAGGGCCTGCCGCTGCGCGCCGGCTTCCGCCCGGGCACGACGATCTCGGGCGACGACAGCGAGGTGATGATCGACGGCCTCGACCTCGAGAGCTTCCCGCTGGACGTGACCGATCGCAACGCGGTCTTTCAGGCGGTGCAGGGCTGCACGACGCTTTTCCACGCCGATTTTCTCTGCTCCTTCTCAAACGCCGACCGCGCGCGGATGCAGGCGATCAACCAACTGGGCACCAAGCACGTCATGGAGGCCGCCCTGCACCACGGCGTCGAAAAGGTGGTCTACTCCTCGGGGATGGAGACATTGGCCCTCGCCCCCGGCGAAGAGGTGATCCGCGAGACCGACGGCGTGGCGCTGGAAGACCTGAAAACCGACTTCGAAAAGACCCGCTTCCTCGCCGAGCGCGAGGTCAGCCGCCTCAAACAGCAGGGCCTGCCCGTCGTGATCGTCCATCCGACGATCTGCCTGGGCACGCGCGACCGCGACCCCTCGCCCTTCGGCCGCTACCTGCTTCGCTACCTGCGCCGCAAGACGCATTTCTACCTGGACACCGGTTTCAACTTCGTCGACGTCGTCGACGTGGCCAAGGGCCACCTGCTCGCGGCCAAACGCGGGCAGGTCGGCGGGCGC
>JAANMX010001531.1_pt1 | contig 25987 bp, 16 predicted proteins | sample 7279681 | NCBI WGS metagenome assembly JAANMX01 (sample SAMN14094542, study PRJNA606508) | bioreactor metagenome | isolation source: A lab-scale SPAN reactor treating ammonium-rich wastewater day 351 | place: Ireland: Galway | collected 2018-01-01
TTCGTGAACGCATCCGTCATAAACCCTACCCTCGGCAAAGGATTCCATGTTGTCCCCGCCGTCGCCCCTGTCCTTGGGTTCATGGGCCGCTTGTGCCTGTCTTTTGGAAGTGCAAGCCCCCAAGGCAGGCAACGTGCATCCCACCCAAGCCTTCGCCGACCTCGATTGGCTCGATTTCGCCCTGGCCGCCGCGGCCATCGGACCGGTGTTTGACCGAGCGCCGGAGCTTTCCTTGGGGCAGCTTGTCCTGCAATCCATCCAGGCGACGCGGCAGGTCGCCGCCACCAATGTAAACTTGGGGATCGTCTTGCTCCTGGCGCCGCTCGCCCAAGTCCCCGCAACCGCGCTCGGTTCGCCGACCCAATACCGGCAAGCCCTGGGGCTGATCCTCGAGCGTGCGACCGTCGCCGATGCCGAAGCGGTTTACGAGGCCATACGTTTGGCCGCCCCTGCGGGCATGGGCCAGGCGCCGCGTCAAGACGTGCAGCAAACGCCCACCCTGCCCTTGCGCGCCGTGATGAAGCTGGCCTGCCGGCGCGACCTCGTCGCCAGGCAATATGCCAATGGCTTTCACGACGTCTTGGGGTTTGGACTGAAGCAGTTGAAGTTATCACTCAAGCGGGAACCGTTGTCCTCCGCCATCGTGACCTTGCATTTGGCTTATCTGGCCAAGTTGGGGGACAGCCTCATTCAGCGGAAGTTAGGCCCGGCATTGAGCCAACAGACGCAGCGGCAAGCGCGAACCATCCTCGAGGCCGGCTGGCCGGGAAGCTCGCGCAGCCGGCGGCTCTTCGAGCGGTTCGATGCCTGGCTTCGCGCGGATGGCCATCGCCGCAACCCCGGGAGCACCGCTGACCTCGTGGCGGCGACGTTGTTCGCGGCGTTTCGACTGGGTCTATTGAAACTGCCCCTTCAACATGCGTGGGGGTAAACGTTCCGTGGATGATCGGCAACGATGAGCGGCAGCGCATGAGCGGGTTGACCATGCCCCTCAAACAGCGGTGGCTGTGAAGCCTTGCCGATCGCGTGGCCCCGCGGGACGGCCATGGAAAATCCCCGCCTGGCCAAGCCCCTTTTTGCTTGCTCGGGCTAGGCCGAAAGTTCACAATAAAAACCAAGTATTCCTACCTGTGCCGTCCATGCCATCCTCGATGGGAGACTACCTTGAAATCCCTACTCGCCTGGTTCTGTCTATTGTCGTTGACCCTGCCCATCTGCGGTCAAGGCCGAGAGTCGATTCTCCTGGCCAACAACCCCGCCCTGTCCCCGGATGGGAAAACCCTGGCCTTTGATTACGCCGGGGACATCTGGATCGTGCCCACCGATGGCGGCTTGGCGCGGCGCTTGACCCAGCATCCCAAGAAGGACGTGCAGCCCAAGTTTTCTCCCGACGGCAAGGAAATCGCCTTCATCAGCGATCGCACGGGCAGCAATCAAATTTTCATCCTCCCCGCCGACGGCAGCCAACTCCCCCGGCAGGTCACCTTCCACACCAGCGGCTACACGCTCCACGGCTGGCATCCCGACGGCCAGCAGCTCGTCGCCTCCGGGTCGCGCGACCATTACTGGCGGCACGCCGAGCGTTTCTTCCTCATCTCCGCCAAGGAGCGGAAGAACGAAACGCCCTTGTTCGATGATTATGGCACCAACGGCCAGCTCTCCCTCGACGGCAGCAAACTCCTCTTCACCCGCGAAGGGCATCAGTGGTGGCGGAAAGGATACCACGGCTCCCAGGCCGCGCAGGTGTGGATTTTCGATCTGAAGGACCATGTCTTCCAACCCCTCCTCCGCAAGGATTTCGACTGCCGCTGGCCCCTCTGGCGGCCCGATGGCAAGGCCATTTACTACGTCGGCGGTTCCGTCAAAAATCAAAACCTCATCGAATACGACTTGGAAAAGAAGCAGGAGCGCCCGCTCACCCAAATGCCCGACGACGCCGTCGTCTTCCCCTGTCTGTCCCGCGATGGTTCGACGATGGTCTTTCGCCATCGCTTCGATTTCTATGAATTTCGGCCGATGCTCGGGAATCCGCCGCGCAAGATCGACATCTATCACGCCGAGGACACCGCGGCGGAAAAGATCAACCGCCGCACCTTGCAAGCGGCCACGCAGGTCGCCTTCTCCAAGGACGGCCTCGAAGTGGCCTTCATTGCCGGGGGCGACCTGTGGGTCATGGACACCGAACTCCGCGAACCCAAACCGGTGACCAACACGCCCGAGGAAGAGCGCGACCCCGTCTTCACGCCCGACGGCGACGCGATCATGTTCGTCAGCCAGATGAAGGGACAATGCGACCTGTGGAAAGCCGCCAGGAAGGACGGCAAGCGCTACTGGTGGCAGAATGATCAGTTCGAACTCGCTCAGGTCACCAACGATGAAGAGATCGAATCCAACCTGAAATGGAGCCCCGAAGGGTCGCGGTTCGCCTTCATCAAGGGGCGCGGCGATCTTTACATCCAGGAAGCCAAGGGCGATGCTCCCAAGAAGCTGTTCTCCTCCTGGAGCCGCTGCGATTACGATTGGTCCCCCGACGGCAAGTGGCTCGTCTATGCCATCGACGACCACGACTTCAACCGCGACATCTGGATTCGGCCGATCGATGATTCCCGGCCGCCGTTCAACCTGTCGCGGAATCCGTTCAACGACGGCAACCCCGTCTGGTCCCCCAACGGCAAGATGATTGCCTTCATCGGCAACCGCGATCTGCGGGAAACAGATATCTTCTACGTCTGGCTCAATCCCGAGGACGATGAGAAGAGCACCCGAGATCGGACGATAGAAAAGGCCTTGGAGAAGATGAAAAAAGGCCCCATGCCGCCCGACCCGACCCGTGCCGGACCCGTTGGCACCAGCCCCGAACCGTCCACCGACCCCGGCGCGCCGCGCCGCCGCCGACCCTCGGACAGATTCGATCCCCTGATCGACGATCCGCCCCAACCGCCGCCGCCCGCGGGGCAGGAAGCTGAAAAGGGCAAGGAAGGCGAAGCAGCCAAGCCGCCCGCCAAGCCCGCCGTTCCCCCGGTGGTTATCAACTTCGATCGGCTCCATGAACGCGTCCGCCGCCTGCCCACGCCGCAGGTCTCCGAAAGCGGTCTGTTCTGGTCGCCGGATTCCAAGAAACTGGCCTTCACGGCGACGATCGATGGCAAGCGCGGTCTTTACACCATCGACCTGCCCGATGATCCGAAGGCCAAGCTGTACAGCGAAACCGTGGTCAGCCAGCCTGTTTGGCTGAAGATCGGCAACCAGATCGTCGGCCACAGCGCCGGGCTGCCCACAACCTTGATGGCCCGCGGTCCCGGCGCCGCCACGGCCACGACCTTGCGCTTCACCTGCCTGCAAACCGAGGACCTGCCTGCCAAGTATCTGGCGGTCTTCGACCTCGCCTGGCAGACCATGCGGGATAACTTTTACGACGAACGCCTGGGCAACAACGACTGGAACGCCATCCGCGCCAAGTATCGCACCATGGCCGGCCGCGTCCCCGATGCTGATTCCCTGGCCGTCGTCGTCAACATGATGCTCGGCGAACTGAACGGCTCGCACCTCGGCTTCTCCATCACGGGCGGAGTGCCGCGCCGACCCACTCCAGCCGTCGAGCCGGAACCGGCCACCGGCCAGTGGGTGGAAACCACCGCCCACCTGGGCGTCCGCTTCGATCCTTCCTTCGAGGGGCCGGGCTTGAAAATCCGCGACGTGCTCCCGGAAGGCCCCGCGGATCAGGAGAAGAGCAAGCTCGCGGCAGGAGAGGTCATCCTCAAGATCGATGGCACCGCTGTCCAGCCGACGATGGACTTGACCCAGGTTCTCAACGGCAACCTGGCCCGCGACGTCGTCCTCACGGTCAAAGGCAGCGACGACAAGGAACGCACCGTCACGATCCGACCCATCAGCTACGCCGCGGCCCGCAACCTGCTCTATCGCAAGTGGCTCAAAGACAATCAGGAAATGGCGGATCGGCTCTCCGGCGGCAAGCTCGGCTACCTCCACATCTCCGCCATGAGCATGGACACCTTCTTCAAGTTTCAGGACGAACTGTTCAAGATCGGCCACGACAAGGACGGCCTGATCATCGACGTCCGTGAAAACGGCGGCGGCTCCACGGCCGACCATCTGCTCACCGCCCTGACCCAGCCCGTCCATGCCCTGACCATCCCCCGCGGCGGCGCCACGCCCGGCTATCCCCAGGACCGCAAAATTTACGCCTCCTGGAACAAGCCCATCGTCGTCCTCTGCAATCAAAACAGCTTCAGCAACGCGGAGATCTTCAGCCACGCCGTCAAGACGCTCAAGCGCGGCCAGCTCGTGGGCGTGCCCACCGCCGGCGGCGTCATCAGCACCGGCGGCACCGTCATCATGGACGTCGGCTTCATTCGCTTGCCTTTCCGCGGCTGGTATCTGATCAACGACGGCGAGGACATGGAACTGAACGGCGCCGTCCCGCATCACGTGCTCTGGCCCGAGCCGGAACAGATGCCCAAGGGCAAGGACATTCAACTGGAGAAGGCCGTCGAAGTGCTGCAGGCGGAGGTGAAAGCCTGGCAGGATCGCCCGCAGCCGAAACCGCGCAAGGCCACCGAACGCGGCTCGTAAGGTTAGACGAGCAACATGCTCGATGGCGGTCAGTTCGGATCACCAATCAGCCCGAACCTGCGCCAGGCGGTTCGGGCTTTTTCATGCCCATGACAACCACCGTTTATGCCGGGGTCAGGGTTTGCTGGCGTTTGCACCAGAGGATCAAGCCGGCGCTGATCGCCACCACCGCCGCGACCAGGCCGAGCCAGAGATATTTCCACGGAAACGGCCGATCCTCGGGGAAAAGATGCGCGGACCGCCTTTTAAATAGGCATCCTCGAGAAACCATCTGAACGTCTCCTGGCCGGCGCGGGCTGACTCTTTCGGCCGGGCGGGGGAGTATTTTGCCCGGGGGATACGTCGAAGGTTGCAGTGGGAGAAAGTTTCAACGCTGGCCCGTCAACGAACCCCTTGCGACGGTATGGGGTTTGCGGATAGGATAGCAGCATGGCCGGGAGGAGCGGGGCAGAATTCAACCCCGCCAAGCGTGGAATGACTTGAATCCGTCCCGTTCGCGTCGCCATAGGCAGCCGCATGACCTCAAAACTCAATCCCGATGACATTCAAGCCGGGGCCGCCGCCAAACCGGAGCCGGCAGCCGCAGAGCCTGCCGCCCCTTCTGCGGAAGGCAAGCCGACGAATTATTCGGGCCTGACGCTGTCGAACGATTTCAAACTGCTCCGCCGCCTGGGCGAGGGCGGGATGGGGCAGGTCTATTTGGCCGAGCAGCTTTCCCTTAAGCGCCGGGTGGCGGTCAAGCTGCTCCGCAATGAACTGTCCACGGATGAAATCTCGCGCCGCCGTTTCGAGACCGAAGCCAAGGCCGTGGCCCAGCTCAATCATCCCAACATCGTTCAGGTCTATGCCGTGGGGGAGCAGCAGGGCTTGCTCTACATGGCGCTGGAGTTCGTCGATGGTTGGACGCTCAAGGATTTCCTGCAAAGGAAAGGCCCGCCGGACGTTCCTATCGCCCTATCGATCATGAAGCAGGTGGCCGCCGCGCTGACGCGCGCCGCCGAGGTGGGCGTCATCCACCGCGACATCAAGCCCGAAAACATCCTGATGACCCGCAAGGTCGAGGTCAAGGTGACGGATTTTGGCTTGTCCCGCATCATCGGCCAGGCCCAGGGCCTCAGCCTCACGCAGACCGGCACGGCCATGGGCACGCCTTTGTACATGAGCCCCGAGCAGGTCATGGGCCAGCCGCTGGACCCGCGGACGGATTTATACTCCTTCGGAGCGACGTGCTATCACCTGTTAACCGGCCAGCCGCCCTTCACTGGCGATTCGGCCATGGCAGTGGGGATCAAGCACGTTCAAGAGGACCCCACGCCAATCAAGACGCTGCGGCCCGATCTGCCCAACGACCTGTGCCTGTTCGTTCAGAGGCTCATGGCCAAGGACCCCAGCGATCGGTATCAAACCGCCCGGGAAGCCCTGCGCGATCTGAAGAAACTGACCGAGCTGATCTTGGGCAGCGGCAGCTCCAACACGGGCTTGAACCTGGCCGGGATGAACAGCTCCACCAAGTTGGCCGCCCCAACCGTGGCACCCAAGGTCGAAGTCGCTCCCCTGGATGAAACTCTGCCCTATGTCCAAACGCGCCGCTTTTCACGGACCTGGCTGCCCTGGGCGGTCTTGGCCTCCTTGATCCTGGCGATTTGCTTTGGCGCCTTCGCTGGCCAATATCTCAAAAATGGGATTCCAAGCATCGCCACCAGTCCGCTGCACACCACGCCATCCGTCGCGTCTCAGACCACCCAGTCCACTCCACCGTCCCCCATGGCTACGCCACCCGGACCTGTTCAGCGCCCCCCCCGCAAGCCGCGCGGCTCGGAACCCGATCGCTACGAACGCGACTTGCGGGAGAAGGTGGATTTGACGAAAACCCCGCCGCAGCCGCCGCGGAACATCGCCAGCGGCGTCCGGGTGCGGGCCGATTTGCTGCATTATTTCCTGAGCGATCCGCCCCACTTCGCCAAAGCCACGGAGCTGGCCGAGGATTTGACGAACAGTGCCCTGCCCACCTATCGAACCCTCGGGATGCTGAGCCATGGGATCATCGCCGCCTATCAGAACCAACCGGACAAGGCGATAGACTGGTTCCTTAAGGCCCTGCAGGATGATCAACCGCTGGACTTTAATCGACCCATCGGCGTCGTGGCCATGTGCCGGCTGCATGCTGAGTTGAATCAATTAGTCCAAGATTCCCTGGAGAAGATCAGCCAAAAGAAGGAATTGCCCCCGCGGCTCAAGCGCTTCGAGGAAACGCTGGGCACGAGGCGGCGCGAACCCCGCCTTCCGCCGCCATGATTTTCCTAGCAAACCTCGCGATGGGAATGAACCGCCAGGGAAAAGTGCCCTGAGTTGAGCCATTAAAAAACGGCCCCGAGGTGGGGCCGTTCGTTGTTTTTGGGGATTCGATCAAAGCCAGCCGGGCCGTTTAGCGTTCCTGGGCTTTCTTGATCGCGCGCTCGATCAACGTGCCCTTGATTTCCAGCTTCACGGAGACCAGCTTGTTGTTGGCGGAAATCCGCATGCCGGAGATCATGTCGCCGATGTCCTTGCTGTCTTCGGCGTCGGGGGCGTTGAGGGCCATGATACCCAGGAAATCCTTGGCCTGATTGAGCATCGTTTCAAACTGCTTGGCGGCGGCATCGTCGGTGGTGAAGGCATTGATGTCGATGATGATGTTTTCCTTGACGTCCAAGATGATGTTGATGCCTTCGATCTTTTCCACGATCTCGCCGTTCGGCATGGCGGTGGACAGGTCCTTGACGCTGCCCGGCATGAGCATGGCCATGTAGCCCGTGCGCTTCTGATCGGCCTTCTCCAGCATCGTGGTGAATTCTTTGGACAGCTTGGTGGACTTCTTGCCGCCCATGCGGTCGAGAACGTGCTGCAGCTCTTCCTTGCGATCGCTGGCGGCCATGGTTTCGTTGTCGAGGAAGCAAGCGAACATCGGCTTATTGCCTTCCTTCAGCTCATACACCGTTTTGCCCGCCCACTCGCTGATGGACACCTTGTCTTGCCCGCCGGCGCTGATCAGCGTCTTGAGGCCCGTGTCCAATTTAGCGACGTCAAACTTGCCCTTCAAAAGGATCAACGCTTCCACGTCGGGCTGGGGCGGGCCGCCGGCCATGTCGATCTTGAAGTTGCCCATGGCCACGGTCACGGACGTCAGGTCCTTCAGCGGGTCGAAGCCCATGGATTTGATGACGTCCTTGAACTGCTGATTTTCGTCGATCATCTTCTTGAAGAGGTCGTTCAATCCCTTCTTGGCCAGAGGGGATTCCATGAAGGACTTGATGTTGAAATGAATGAGGATTTCGGTGTTGTCGGGGATCAACTGCTGGGGAGGCGGCGCCGCCTGCAAGGTCGATGCAGCCAAGCCTAAAACCATACAGCCCAAGACCAGGCGTTTCCAAGCGGCGGAGGTAAGCCGATGCATGTACTACAACTCCTCAAATGCGGTGAATGGGGGGAAATCAGTTCACGGGTGGAAGCAAAGACTTGCCACCAGCCGACCTAGAGTCGTGCTATCCTATCCCTACTTCTTGACTTAGGCAATAGTTTCAAAAAAGCTCGGCGAACGGGGCTTTTGGGACGAACCGTGCGGCCTGGACAGGAAGCCTTGCCGCACGCCATCGTGGATCAGCGGCTGCGCGACCGCAGTAAGCGCTGGAGCAAGCCGGATCGCTCCCGCAACTCACCGCCGTCCGCCTCCCTCGGCTCGACGGTGACGTGCGTCGGCACGGTGTTGATGACGTTTTGCAAGGGCCGAAGCTTGCGGGGCAAGACCGTTTGGATCAAGGCATCCCGGCGATCGGCCCGGTTCCGATCCTCTTGCGTCTGGTCTTTCTTCAGGAGGTCCTGCGGCTTCGGCCCCTTGACCGTGATCAGGACGCCGCCCGGACCGATTTTATCCGCCAGCTCCTTTTTGAACAAGGTCACCCGCGCCGCCACGACGTGGGCCAGGACTTTGACCTTGAGGTCGTCGCTGCGGTCGGCGAAGGCCTTGGCAATCTCGCGCTCGTTGACATTGTCGTGCAGGATATCCCGCAACGTTTCCGCGGCCAAGCGATTGAGATAGAGCTGGTAACCATTCTGCCCGAGACGCTGCCCTTCCTCCGGCGGCAACAGCTCCAGACGGATCGCCTTATCGTTTACAGGAGTTCGTTCTTGCGCCGCGGCGCCAGACACAAGCCAGCAGCAAGTCCCGAAGATGGCCAACGTAGTCCACAGAATCGTTCGGAGCGGGTTCATGATGGCAACCTCCGCTTAGCGATAGTTGTGCGGATCATCCGATCGCCGCGGCCCCTCTTCCTCCACTTCGCGAGGAATGACTGGCGGCGCCGCCAGGAAAACCCGGCATGGAGCCGACCGGAACAGCTCTTCCGTTCGCTCGCTTATTTTATCCGGCGCCAAATCGCTGACGCGCGGAATAATGAGTAAATCATACCCTTCCTTCTTGACCAACTCCAGCAGTTCCTCGGCCGCGTCCTCCTCCACGACGTGCTCTTTCACTTCGCGCTTTAATTGCTCAGCCCGCTCGACGTCGAGCCCTGGCAACACCTCCATGGGCTGCCGGGGATTCCTGATCAAGGCCACGCCCAGCGGAATCGACTCATCGAGCATGGTCAGCACGGCTTCGAACAAATCGCTGGTGGCTTGCTTGCCATCGTGCAGAAAGAGCACCTTGCGCACGCCGATCCCTGCCGCCCGCAGGTCGTCCACGGATCGCGCCTTGCGTTCGCGGATCGTGGGAATCGGGCTGCCCCCCGCCAGGTCCAAATGAGTGTCCCAATTCCGGCCGATGATGCGGACGGCGAGCGGTTGCGGTTCGCCGTGAAGGCTCATCCAATAGAAGGCGACCTGGTCGAGTTGCACCTCGGCCGTGAATTTGTTGGAAGCGCCCATGATCAACTCCTGGGCCCCCAATTCGCGGGCAATCGTCAAGATCGCGAACAAGGGATTGTTCGTGGGGAAGATCACGGGGATGACGTGCTTGCCCGCCTTTTCGGCCCGATTGACCACGGCCGTCATCAGCTCTTGCTCGTAGTGCCCCAGGTCCAGGGTCGAGGCGATGGTCTCATCCGGTTTGGTGACCTTGGCGGTCATGACCACCAGATCGGTCGTTTCCGGGTCCACCTCCTCCAAGGCCTTTTCCAGCATGTGCAGATTGTTTGGCGAGCGAATCGCCACCAGCTTGCGGTACGGCTTCGTGATGCCCAGGGCGGCCGGCGTGACCGCTGCCGGCGTTTCCTTGTTGAATTGATCCATATGCCCTTGCTGAGCGGCCCGTTGGCGGTTGACGAAATCAGACACGGTAAACACGGTCATGAAAACGCACGTAAAGGAGATGCCCCAAATGGTGGCCGTCTCCTTCGTGAGCAGATTCATCACGGCCGTGGCCAGAAGCACCAGGAAAATGAGGCCCAGCCCAATCGGCAATTCATAGCCGTTCCCCAGCGGCACATTGAGGGGCACTTTCGCTTCGCGAGGCGAGTGATCGCGGAAGCGCAGCACCAGCATCGCCATGGCCTTGAGGGTGAAACTCCAGACCACGCCAAAAGCATACGCCTCGCCCAGCGTGATCACGTCCCCTCGGCTGAGCAAGATGGTGATGATCTGCAGCGTGGCGATGACGCCCAAGATGCGGTAGGACGTGCCGAACTTGGGGTGCGGCTTCTGGAACCAACTGGGAATCACCCCGTCTTCCGCCACGCGATTTAAAACGCCGTTCGAACCGATGACGGCCGTGTTGACCGCGCCGGACAGGATCAAGGCGCCGATGACCACCACAAACGTATTGAGCAGCAGCCTGGCCCAGAGCGGCCCCATGACGTGCATGGCCAGGCCGCCGATCAGGTTTCCTGAATACAGCGGCATGCGCTTGTCGTCGGGGATGAGCAGGATGGACAGGAAGCAAATGGTGGGGGTGACGATGAAGCTGAAGAAAAAAACGATCAGCGCCGCCTTTTTGAAATTGGGCATCTTGGGGGCTTCGACTTCGCGGTAGACCTGGGCCAGCGTCTCCTCGCCGCTCATGGCCAGAATGGAATGGCCGAAGGCGATCAGCAGCCCGGCCAGACCAACCCAGGTCAACCAATCGGGCACGCCCGCCCGGAGTTGCTGCCCCATGGACGTGTTTGAAATGAAGCCCAGCGGGTCTTCGACTTTGCCGACGTCATAGTTCATTTTGGGGTGAAAGTTGGGTTCCCAGGAGGGAAGCGGATTCCGGGCGCCCTCCATGGCGATCGTCAAGGCACACCAAATGATCATGATGGCCGCCATGAGCGACGTGGCGATCATGATCTTGAGGGCTTTATCGCTGGATTCATGCACCCCGCGGACATTCAACCGCCAGAAGTAGATCACGATCAAGACGGCGCAAGCCACCGAACCCCACGATTTGACGAGGTCCCGGGTTCCTTTATCCAAGGAGATATAACCATAGCCTTCAAGGAATTCGAGGATCAGACCGACCAGATACTGGCCAGCCGAGACGGAGCTGATCGGCCCCGTCAAAATGTAATCGAACATCAAGGCCGAGACGGCCAACTTCCCCATGCCGCCGCCCATGGCCGCCTTGACCACGCGGTAAACGCCGCCCCGGACGAACAAGGAGCAGCTTTCGAGGTACACCGAACGAACGGCATAACTGAAGGCCATGACCGCCGCGATAAACCAAGGTGCCGCGGGTCCGATGGCTTGCTCGACGATCCCGCCGATGTAGTAGATGGTGCTCGCCAGATCGCAGAGAACGATGGCGGCGGTGCGCCAGTAGGAGATGAAGGTGAAAAGGACACTGCCAACAACGAGAACTTGAATCGGCCGCTTCGTGCCAGAGAACATACAGGAATTGAATCCTTTGTGTAAGACAGAGTGGCCAGCCGCCTAGCTTATCCCGATTTCCCCGTTTGACCAGGGACGGCCGTTCAACCGATCCCATGGACACCCATTTTCATTTGACTTTGTTTGTCAACCTGATCCGCTCCTTCGATCCGTGATTGGGTCATTCGGACTAGGCAATGGTGGAATCATTTGCTATTTCCCGCGCCGCAGAACGCCGTCCACCAACCGCTGAAACCCGCAACCCTTGCGCCGATGGCAAGCTTTTCCGGGGGAGTTTACAGCCTTTTCCCAGGTTGCCGATGACGGCTGAACCCGATCCCGGGCCATGCCGGCAGATTCGTTTGCCTGCGGAGGCTTTAACACCCAGAGTTGAGCAAGGGGAAAATCCATCGAGACGGATGGCGATGCTAGTAATCCTCATTGAGGGCATCCATCGTGCGCGGCTGTTGCATGGTCTTGGGTCTGATCGTCATGGGGAGCGCGGGCTGCGCGCTGCATCCCTCCAGACCGCCCGCTCAAGGCGGGTTGGCGAGCCGAGGCACAAACGACCCCGTCAAACCGCAGAATGAAACCGGGGGCTCGTTGGTGGGCCGGGGCGGAGACCGCGGCCCCGCCAACGGGGTTCTTGCCGGCCAGGTCCTGGACGGCTTCAATCATCGGCGGCCGGGGGCGATTATCCACGTCACTCCCGTCGGCGGCCCTGCCAGCGATGCACCCAAGCAGATCGTGGCGGATGAGCGCGGCTACTTCCTCATCCAGGGTCTGCAACCCGGGCAAAGCTACAAACTGGAAGCCCAAACCCGCGAGCATGAGGAACCCATCAGCGGCGTGGCCATCGCTCAACCTCCCAACGTCGTCGTCGTCATCAAGCTCACCGATGAACCATCACGGCTGGCCCGCGATCGCCATCCGAAGCAGCCCGCTCCATCTTCCACCGGCAACGATTCCTACACCTATGAGCCGGATCGCGGCCCGCGGCTCGGACCGGTCCCGACGCCTTCTCAGGGAAGCGGCTCTCAGCCGCCTCGGCTCGGCAAGCCGGATCGTCTGCAGGACGCCCCGGAGCCGTCGGTTCCCCTCAGGCTCGATCAGACCGCTCAGGATGATTTGGCCATCCGCCACCAGCCGCCCAAGGCCAGCATCCCCGGACCGTCCATGCCGGGACCGGTGCCCTTCCCCAATGCGGCATCGGAATCTAGCGTGCCCAATGAAACCTCCAGGGATATCCGCTCGATCCTCGATTGTCCGCTGCTGGATTTGGAAGGGAAAACGACGACCCTGCAGCAGCACGGCGGGTCGCTGATGTTGGTGGATATCTGGGGCACCTGGTGCGCCGCGTGCACACGCTCCTTGCCCGAACTGGCGCAACTGGATCAAACCTACGGTCCCAAGGGACTGAAAATGATCGGCGTGGCCTATGAGGATGGCTCCTTTTCCAGCAAATCCCAGCGCGTTGCCTTCGTGGCGCAGCGCTCGGGAGTACGCTATCCCATGCTCCTGGGCCAAGGCGATCATTGCCCGCTGCTCCGCCTGGCGGACGTTCGCCGCTACCCAACCCTCATTCTGGTCGACGATCAGGGACGCATCTTGTGGAAGGGCGAGGGGCTGACACCTGAAAACCGGCAGTCCTTGGAGAATCTCCTTCAGGACAAGCTTGGCTCCTAACCGTCCGCTTCGTCATGCCCTTTCGTTATCAACTCATCGCCGCCAGAAACGAAGCCTCCGCTGTGGCAAGGGGATTGGCCTGCCGATTTTGAGCCGACGACTTCCATCGGATCCAAGAAAAAGGTCCTCGCCCATTCAGAGCCAGGACCTTGATGTTTCTTATCCGATCTCAAGTCGACTGTCCGATGGACTCAACCGTTTAGAACGACGGCGGCGGCACTTGCTTGGTTCCACTCCCCGCGCCGGCGTCCTCGGCCGTTCCTAAAGGAACCGGGGCCCAGGATGAACCTCGCCGCAAGCGATCCCGCCCCGAACGCATTTCCCGGACGGTTTCCGAGATGAAGGGATCAAACGGCCCCCGGGAAAGCTGAATCGCATCCTCGGCCATTTCAATCGTGACGGGATTCAATTGCAGATGGACGATGGACGTGAATAGCGAACCTGCTTGCGGGGCAGCCCCTAAACCGGCCATGATGCATTCCGCGTAATAGGTCTGATTCAATTGCCGAACGACGTCGCCGCCCACGTAGCGCGCGTAGATCAGCATGTAATCATCGTTCAAATTGACTAGCTCATCTTGCACCTGAGGCTGGTTGCCATAGTGGGAGTTCCCCGGTAATTCCAAGGTTCCCAGGCTGAGCACGGCGGGCACGCCAGGCAGAAACATCGTCGTCAAGCGGGTGGTGACGTCGTGCGGCAGGGGAATCGGCTGCCCCTTGGCCAACAGTTTCCGCCAATACACCACGCTTTGGTTGAACAGTTCAACGGCCCGGAAGGGGTCCGAGCGCCGGCGGGTGCCATCGTACCAGATCTGCCGGGCTTCCCGATGGTCATCCGTGCGGCCGATTTCCGAGACCGTGCGCCAATGGTCATAGTTGGGGGTCGACCGCATGCGGTGCATCATTTGCAGTTTCCGGTATGCCGCGTAGCTTTCGGAGAGTTGGCGATACTCCGCGGGATCGGCCTTCAAGTAATCCGGCGGGGGCAGCATTTGTTCCTTGAGGTCGTAGAAGCGGGTTTCATAAAGCTGCGCCTTCAGGGCCAATTCGCGCAGTTCTTCCTGCGTGATTTCGAGGCCGTTTTGCGTGCCAAACTTGATCCACTTGTCAAAGGCCTGCTGCCAACTGGCCTGGGAGCGGCTCCCCCAGCCTTCCTTGGCCAATTGCATGGCCTGATGGCTTTTGGCCCGCGCGGCGTTGGCGCGGAAGATCAGTTCGTTCTTGTTGGTGTTCATGCGGTACAGATGAGCGGCGCGGGTCATCTTGTTCGCGAGCCATTCCTGTTGCGGCGGGGGCATGGGCTCGGTGCTGAACTCGAACCAGGTTCGGGAGACTTCGTAGCTGTCCTGATTCTCCTCCGCTGCGGGGTTGGCGGGGCGCATCGACCGCCCATCCTCCTCGGGCCAGACCGGAAATTCGTTGCTCGGCCGCGTCAGGCCGCGGTTGGCCTCGGCGCGCGTGGGATAGAGGCCCGGCAAGTCGGCATAGCGCTCCAGCATGGCCAGCACTTCGCGATCGAGCTGCTCCGTCGACCCCTCGGCCACGAAGCGATAATCCTTGATGCGGCGCACCAACTGCGGATACGTCGACTTGAAATTCTCAAGCTCCATCGGATCGTTGCGCAAACGGTTCAGATCGCGGCGGTCGGGGGGGATGCAGCCGATCTGCAGGAAGATGCGATAAATCTCCGCTTCATCGGAAATGGACATCTTGTTGTTGGTGTAGGTGCCGATGTCCTCGCGCATGTCGGGATCGCCGACCGTGACGTATTGGCCGGTGGTGGCGTCAAACAGCCGCGCGCGATTGATGCGTTCGCCGTCGACGAGCCAGCGGACGCCCTTGGTGACGAAGAAGTATTTGTCGGCGATGCTGTCGAACTCGACGGCGACGTTGTAAGCCAGATTCCAGGCCTGGTATTGCCACGGTTTTTTGTAGTGGGGCTGCAGCTTGGTGAGGGCGCGGATGGCCAATTCCATTTTGTCGAAGTCGTGGCGGATTTTCGCTTCCTCGGCTTCCCACCATAACCCGCAGGTAAGCGGGCCGCGGAAGCTGACCAGCATGTAGCGCGTGATGGAGCCGCCCAGATCGATGTCGCCCGTGCTGGCTGTGTGCAAATTATTGACTTTGGCCTCGTGTTCGACCCAGGTGCGCTGCACGAGCATCAAGAAAAAGCAAACCACGATCAAGCCCGTGTAAATGAGCTTGCGCGGCCGCTTGCTGGCGGGTGCTGATGGATGAGACATGTCCGCTTCTCCCGTGCCGCGATGGGCCTGAACGAGCCGCTCGCTCAGGCCGCGATTTCCCTAACGTTGATCAAGTAGTAGCCGAGTAGCAAATACGGGAACAAATACAAAAGCATGAGCAAAAAGCTCGCCAGCAGTTCCTCGCCGGGGATGTTGAAGCCCTCGGCGACGAACATGGTTCGCTGATATTGCCCCAAGTCGGGGATGATGTTGTAGACCGCCTTGAAAAAATTCTGAAAGACGGCGTCAATGCCCCGGATAACCGAGGTGGTCCGCTGGGAATCCTCCAAGGGCGTGGTCAAGGCCTGGCGATTGGCCATGCGCCACATGGATTCCGCGATGTTGCCGCCGGGATTTTCCACGGGATCGGACGGCTTGATCAGCGTCTCCATGAAGGAGCGCAAGGGCGCCGTTCCCAGGATCATGAAGAGCCAGACCAGCATCAAGCTGACCGGGGCGTTGAGATAGGTGCTAAAGACCACGCCCAAAGCGATGACGAGCACGGTGAAAAACCAAATGCCCGTCGCCCCTTTCATGTAGTTGAGGAAGAAGTTGGCCTCATCGTCGAGAATGTACAGGTCGTATTTGTAACAGCCCAGATACTGCGAATGGCTGCGGCACCCGACGCGCACTTCCAGGAAACCCGCTTCGATGCCCTCGAGCAAGGTGGCGGGCACGAGAATGCGGTCGTGGTCCGCCTTTTCGTCGACGACCGTGATCGGCGGCGCTTCGTAATAGCCGAACTCCTTGGCTTTCAGGGCGGGCGTGAGGGGCAGGCCGGTTTGCGGGTCGCGCGCCTCGCGGTATTCGCTGTAGCGGGCGTCGTTCCATTTGGCGCGATTGATGAAGGTCAGTTGAACGTCGACCCCTTCGCGGTATTGTTCGACGCCCCCCTTGCTGGTGCGGAAGATGTCGAACATGAATTCAACGGCAAAGTTCTCCCGCTTGGCCAGGCGCGCAAAGACGCGCTGGGCCTTTGGATCCAGCTTCAACCCCGCCAGGCCGAAGGTCCAAACGGCTTCCTGGTTGCTCGCGCCGCGGATGTACTGCCGCAGATCGAACTCCCGCCCGATGAAGATGCCCATGTCCTTGGTGATCCATTCGCCCGTGGGGGACAGCTCCTTAAAAACCAGCGAGCCGAACAGGGGCACCCGCGCCCGTTGGGCCTGCCGGCTCACGGCGTCGTCCACGCCGCGAACGATGTAGAGCAAACTCAACAGCGAGGCGACCACCATGACCACGGTCATGAGGAGCACCAATCCCAGGATGCGTCCGAGCACGATCTCGAATTTCTGCACGGGCTTGGTCACGACCGTGTGGATCGAGAGGTTTTTGATGTCGTTGGGAATGCTGAAACAGGCCACCGTGCTCGCCGTCAGCAGCATCAGGGCGCTCATGATGAAGTAGACCAGGTTGACGTAGGTGCTCCATTGCGTGCTCGGCCGGGCGGATTGGATAAACCAGGAGCCGAACAGGAAGACCAGCAGCAGCCCGGCAAAGCCCCACAGGACCTTGCGGCGAATGGCCTCGACGATGCTGAACCGCGCGATGGCCCACAGCCGCCTGGGGCTGAGCGTGAAGACGTCCAGGAAAAACTCCCAACTGAGCGTCAGCAGCGAGGCCCCCGCGCCGACGATCCACAACGTGCGAAAAATGCTGTTCTGCTCGATCACCTTCCAGATCGATTGCTCATCGAACCAGATGATCTTGATCGACCATCCGAGGCAGGCGAACATGCTCAGCAGCGTGACCGAGCCGAAGATCCAAAAGAGCCGCAGCTTCCAGACCTGGGAAGGGTCCACGTTCGTGAGCCGGCCGCTCAGGCCATTCATCCATACGCTGCCCCGGCCCAGCGAAATCCGCATCAGGCTCCAAAAGACCAGGGCCGCCATGGCCACCACGCCCGACACCGACAGCCAATCGAAAAAGATCCGCGGCAGGTCGGCCAAGGTCGCAAACTCACGTTCCAGGATAAAAGCTGCCCACATCATGTTCGTTTCCGAAGTGTTTCCTGCTGCTCAACCATCGAAGCGGCGGCCCGCGCCGATCAGGCCTTCTTTTCCGGCGCCGGCAAATAGCGGCGGCCTGGCCGGTCCTTGCTCTCTTGCACGATCCGCAAGAACAGCTCTTCCAGCGTGGTCACCGGGTGGTCGATCATGTTCACCGAACCGCCATGCTTTTCCACGACCTGCGTCAAGTCGCGTTTCAGCTCATCCGTGATCCGCACCCCCTTGGCCCGCATCTGCACGACTTCCTCGACTTCCAGCAGCTTGTCCACCTCGCCAAGCTCCTGAAGATCGCCGTCGTAAAGGATGGCGATGCGGTCGCAGACGTCTTGCACGTCGTCGAGCCGGTGGCTGCACATGATGACGGTCTTGCCTTCGGCCTTGAGTTCGAGGATGAGGTCCTTCATCCAGCGGCTGCCCAGCGGGTCCAGGCCGGACGTGGGCTCGTCCAGAATCACCAATTCCGGGTCATTGATAAGGGCCTGGGCCAGGCCGATGCGTTGCCGCATGCCTTTGGAGTATTCCCGCAAGGTGCGCTTCTTGTCGCGGGACAGCCCCACTTTGTCGATAAGTTCATCCGAACGCTTGCGCCGCACCTTGGTGGGCATGTTGAAGAGCCGGCCGTAAAAATCCAACGTTTCCTCGGCCGTCAGAAAGCGGTACAGATAGGATTCCTCGGGCAGATAGCCGATGCGTTCGTTCTTGGTGACGTCGGTGCCGGGCTTGCCGAAGACGAGGGCTTCGCCTTCATTCGGAAAGAGCAATCCGAGCAAGAGCTTGATGGTGGTCGTCTTGCCCGAACCATTGGGCCCCAGCAGTCCGAACACTTCCCCGCGATAGATCTGCAGGTTGAGACTGCGCAGGGCTTGTTTCTTCTGCCGCCCCCAGAAATCTCTATAAATCTTGCTCAAGGAACGCGTTTCAACGACGACCTCACGCGACCCGTTGTTGGCAGACATGAAACCACCTATGCCATGAAACTGTAAAAAGATGCGGCAATAGCAAACCATGAACGTCAGGCCGACGTTGCCGTTACGGCTATTACGCAGGACCTCGGCACAACGTTCACTGATTCCTCGGAGCCGCCAGCCACGCCGATGATCTAAACGCCTAGGCGTCAACCATCCGCGGCGCTGCAGCAGCCATGTTTCCGGCTCCAGGATGTCAGCACGCTCTAACTCGACAAGCGAAGGTAATTTAGGAAATGAGCCACTAAAAGCCAGGGGGTATGGGAAGCGATGAAACCGCGTGCTTGGTCAAGATCGCAAGGGCATTTCCATGCGCGCGCTGTTCCCTAACCACTTCGCCCGCACCCCCTGGCCTGGAAGTGCGTCCCTCAATGGAGCTGCGGCATGATCACTGGCCGTGCTGGCTCACCATGGCGGCAAAGCGGCGGTCGATCTCCTCGGGACTGACATCCTCGACGTGCGTTGCAATCGACCATTTATGGCCAAAGGGGTCTTCGATCAAACCCGAACGATCCCCATAGAACTGATTCTCCACCGGCCGCGCGGCCTTGGCCCCGGCTTGCACCGCCTGGTTATATACTTCATCCACGTTGGGCACATAGACCATCAGGCTAATCGAAGAACCACCCACGGTCTTGGGACTGACGGCTCCCATTTCCGGAAACTCATCCGCCAGCATGATGGGCGAGTCGCCGATCTTCATCTCGGCGTGCATGACCTTGCCGCCAGGTCCGGGCAAGCGGAACAGCTCGATCGCGCCCAAGGCTTTCTTGTAGAATTCAATCGCCTCGGCGGCGTTATGCACCACCAGATAGGGGGTGACCGCATGATAACCATCGGGAATCGGTTTGACGGCCATGATGTTCCTTTCTCAACTCTTCAAGCTTCGAAGATCTTCCATGAAGTAAATCAACTTCGGCTGCCGTGCAATCTTGCCAACTTAGGGTGGGGCCAAAGTGAAAGCAAGTGAAATAGTGTACTTTTGACCATATTTCGATCTCATGGCGGAAAGCACGTCGGCCTGGGGCACTGTTAAACCGCGCTATTCAGCAAAATCGGCATAAATGGGTAAAGGGTGCGGCTTTATCGAATACTCCGGCTTGACCCCCGCTCTGATCTGCGCTATAGTCGAAAACGGTGATTTAGCATTGCGTCGAAACGTTCATGGAACAGAAGCGTTTCGTTTGCGTCCGCATTTGGGAGGCATCTCCATGGTCCATCGCTTGGCTCTCGGGGCGCTGCTGCTGGCCCTGGTCGGCTTGGCATTTCCCCTCACGGGACAACCCCCCGGCTCCGGCTTCAACGAACGGACCGTCGAAAAACAGAAAAGCCCCGAGGATAAGGCCGGCATTTGGATGCTGGATTTCTTCTTCAAGGATCCGCGGGTCATCACCGTCGATCTGCCGGGCAAGGGCCGGCGCTTTGTGTGGTATCTGTGGTATCAGGTGTCCAACAATACCGGCGCGCCGCACAAGTTCGAGCCGCTCTTCGTCTGGGTCTGCCACGATGAAGACTCGGTTCACCTCGATCAGGTCCTGCCCAAGGCCCAGGAAGCCGTCCGCCGGCTCGAAGACGCCGACAACATTCAGGACATTAAGAACTCGGTCACCATCAGCAAGGAACCGATTCCCGAAAGCAAGGAATTTGACGACCGCGGCCAGCGCATCGCCTATCCGAAGCTCGTCACCGGCGTCGCCACCTGGGCCGACATCAATCCGAAATCGACGCAGTTCAGCATTTTCGTCTACGGCCTCTCCGATGGGTATACGATCGTGGATGGCCCCGACGACAAGCCCATCGTCCGCCGCAAAGCTCTGCAATTGAAGTTCAAGCGGTTGGGCGATGAGTTCACGCAGAAGTCCGGGCAAATCAAGTACATGGGCCATGCCTGGGTCTATGGCACGATCGACATGCCCGTGCCGGTGCTGGGCGACAAGCCCCCGCTGCCCAAGACCGGGGAAACTGATAAATAACTTAGGCCCCTCCTTCATGCCACTCCAAGGATGAGCCTGGCCATAGGCTCATCCTTTTTCATGGGCGGCGGCGCATCGGCGGCCGGCGCGCCTTCCTTCCTCCGAACCCGCTTCCTCGCCCTCGCGTCCAAGCGCTGCGAAGCCACCGTTGACGATGCCCCCATCAATCGGACAATAAACGAGAGAGATCACGCTTCTCCCATGCGAGTCCCTTATGCTCTCCGCCAACGACGTTCGTGCACAGTTCATCGATTTCTTCGTCAAAAAGCATGGCCACACGTTTGTGCCGTCGGCTTCGGTCGTCCCGCTGGACGACCCCACGCTCATGTTCACCAACGCCGGCATGAATCAGTTCAAGGACGTTTTCCTGGGCGTGGGCAGCCGGCCTTACAAGCGGGCCGTCAACTCGCAGAAGTGCATCCGCGCCAGCGGCAAGCACAACGACCTCGAGGACGTCGGCCGGGACACCTACCATCACACCTTTTTCGAAATGCTCGGCAACTGGTCCTTCGGCGATTATTACAAGGCCGAGGCCATCCGCTGGGCCTGGGAGCTGCTCACCCAGGTATGGGGATTGGATAAGAGCAGGCTCCACGTCACCGTCTTTGGCGGCGACGCGGCCCTGAACCTCGAACCCGACGTGGAAGCGGCAGCCCTCTGGGCCAGCGAAACGGACATCGACCCCAGCCACATCCATCGCTTCGGCACGAAGGACAATTTCTGGATGATGGGCGAGACCGGCCCCTGCGGGCCGTGCACCGAAATCCACATCGACCGCACCCCCGATCGAAGCGGCGGCCGGCTTGTCAACGCCGGGGATTACCGCGTCATGGAGATTTGGAATCTCGTCTTCATCCAATACAACCGGGATGAGGCCGGCGTGCTCACTTCCCTGCCCGCCAAGCACGTCGATACCGGGATGGGCTTCGAACGCCTCTGTGCCGTGCTGCAAGGCAAAGACAGCAATTATGACACCGACGTCTTCGCCCCCATCATGGCCGCCATCGCGCAACTGACGGGCCAGACCTACACCGCCAAGCTGGACGATCAGAAGGACACGGGCTTCCGCGTCATTGCGGACCACGTGCGCACGCTCGCCTTCGCGATCACCGACGGCGCTTTGCCCAGCAACAAGGGGCGCGGCAGCGTCCTGCGCAGCATCCTGCGCCGGGCCGTCCGCTTCGGCTGGCAAACCTTCGGCCAACGGGAGCCTTTTATCCACAAACTCGTGCCCGCGCTGGTCGAGCACATGGGCGGCGCCTTTCCCGAGCTGAAAATGAACCCCGATCGCGTGGCCGAGGTCATCCGCGGCGAGGAAGCGGATTTCCTGAAGACGATTGAGAAAGGGTTGACGCTGTTCATGGATGCGTCGGAGACCCTGGCCAAGGCGCGCGACCAGCTCGAAGCCGCGCTCGCCAGCCTGAAAGCAGGCGAGGTGAAGGCCAACATCCAAAAACGCTTGGAGGAAATCCGCGATGCCTTTGCTTCCGGTGAGTTGAAAGCCAGCTTGAAAAGCAAGTTCGATGAAGTGCGCCAAGCCGCGGCATCAGGCCAGATCGGGGCGGACCTGTTGCGCAAATTGCAGGAGATCCGCGACGGTCTGCGCGAGCTGCCAGCGGCGAAAGTGTTTGGACTCTACACGACCTATGGCTTTCCTCCGGACCTCACCCGGCAGATGGCCCAGGAACGCGGTTTGACGATTGATGAATCGGACTTCGAAAAGAAGATGAAGGAGCACGAAGAGATTAGCCGCGCTCAGACCGCCGCCCGGCAGGTGGCCATGCAGGTCAACACGCCTTTGCCCGCGACCGATGACCGCCCCAAATGGCTCGGCGCCGCGGCCAAGGGCATGATCCTCGGCTGGATCGACAACAATGCCTTCCTCCACCAAGGCAAGCTGCTTTTCGACAAGGACGGCATCGGCGCCACCGTCGGCCTCGTGCTCGACCGCACCTGCTTCTACGCCGAGGCGGGCGGCCAGGTCGGCGATCAAGGCACGATCCGCACGCCCACCGGCGTCTTCAGCGTGGCCAACACCGTCAAGCTTGGCAATGCCGTCGTCCATGTCGGCCAGGTCGCGGACGGCCATCTCGAAGTGGGCCAGGAGGCGCAGCTCAGCGTCAGCCCCGAACGGGAATTCACCCGCAAGAACCACACCGCCACCCACCTGCTCCACTGGGCCTTGCACAAGGTGCTGGGTCAGCACGTCGAGCAGCGCGGCTCCGCGGTCTCGCCGCACAAGCTGACCTTCGACTTTTCCCATCATGCCGCCTTGTCGCCCGACGAGAAGCGGGAGATCGAACGGCTGGTCAACGAAAAAATTTACGAGGATCAGGAAGTCCACTGGCGCGAGCTGCCCATCGCCGAGGCCAAGAAGCTGCCGGGCGTGAAGGCCTTTTTCGGCGACAAATACGGCGATGAGGTCCGCATCGTGGAAATCGGGGACGGCTTCAGCAGGGAGTTTTGCGGCGGCACGCACCTGGACCGCACCGGACAGGCGGGCTTCTTCAAGATCATCGGCGAGGAAGCCACGGGCAAGGGCATTCGCCGCATTACCGCCTTGACGGGCCGGGAAGCCGTCGCCCATGTGCAGCAGATCGATCAGGTGATGCAAGAGCTGCTCGAGCGCTTTCGCTGCCAGCCGAGCGACTTGCCCGACCGCATCGACAAGCTGCGCGATGAAATCAAGAAGCTGCAGCATCAGCACAAAAAGGGAGCCGCCGCGGACCTGGCGGGCACGGTGGATAAATTGCTCGCCGAGGCGCCCATGGTCGGCCGTGCGAAAATCGTCGTCGGCGCGCTGCACGAAGGCGTAGCGGATGAAGCCGTCCGCACGCAAATCGACCGCATCAAGCAGATGGCGGGTTCATGCGTGGTCATCCTGGGGTGGCCCGTCGGCGCGGACAAGGCGACCTTGATGGCGGCGGTGAGCGACGACCTGACGGGAAAAATCCAAGCGGGCAAGTTGATCGGCCTGATCGCCCCCATCGTGGGGGGCAAGGGCGGCGGCCGCCCCGGCATGGCCCAGGCGGGCGGCAAGGAGCCGGCGAAGCTTGGCGAAGCCCTCGACTTGGCCTTGCAAAAAGCGAAGGAACAACTGGCTGGCTAAGCGCTGGGTCATTGCCCGCCGCGTTCCTTGAGCAGAGCCGCGCAGGCGCGCAGCCCCTCAAACAGCGCCGGCTCCCGCCCGCCATCGGGGCCTATCGTCTCGGCCACCTCGCTCGGCCACATGCCCTGACGGAACATTTGCTTGAACGTCTCCATGACATGCTCCACGGCCCGAAGCGGCGTTTGTCCTTGCTGATTCGTTTTGTTGGCATCGCCGCCATGGTCGAGAAGGATCCGCAGGGCCGTCAAGTCGCCCTGCGTCGCGGCCACGTGCACGGCCGTGCCGAAGAGGGGATACACGGCATGGAGGTCCGCTCCCAGGTCGATCAGCCGCTGCAAGGCGGCATGCTGCCGGCACATCACGGCCGCCATCAGCGGGCTGACGGCCGCGTTGATGCCCATCATCTGAAAGGCTTTCATTTGTTGGGCGGAAGTGGCCGTTTCTTGGCTCGCCCATGAATCCACGTTCAGCGGCGCGAGGCCGTTGACGTTCGCCCCCATCTCCACGGTCTGTTCCAGGGCGGCGACGTCGCCCCGAGCCGCGGCGTCCACCAAGCGTTGGACGCGCGGGTCCGCGGGGGTTTGGCCGCCCCCTAAGCCCATCATCTGCAGGATGGCTTCGGGCAAGCGGCTCAGCAATCCCTTCGGCTCACCCTCGACTTCCATCTCCAGTTCATCCGCCAGGTCAAAAGGCGATGATGCTGCCCCTCTCGGGAAGTCCCCGCCATCACTCCAAAGTCCCGCAGCCGCGGCCTGCAGACGCTGCGGCTCGATCTCCTCGCCGATCATCCGAAAGTCCGCCAATGCCCGCTCTTCATCGATCCCCAGCAAACTCGCCAATTGCGCCAATTGCTCCTCAGCAAAGACGGCCTCCGTATGCAAGACCTCTTCGATGGCATCGACCTCCGCCGCCGTGGTGCAAACCGCGCGCAGGCGCCTGGGGTCCCCGCCCCGCTCGGCCTGTTCATCCGCCTCTTCTTCGAAATAATCCGGGCAGGAGTTGTACTGATCGGTGAGCTGGCCGTTTTCGAAAAGCCAATAGGCGAACACGTCGCTGTCGTGCACCAGAAAGGCCAGGGTCGGTTTCTTGAGGGCCGCGGAGAGGGAAGCCCCGACTTCCAAGATGCGGCGTTCATCCTGATCCGACGCTTGCTCCTCGTAGATCGAAAGCCAATCCCGCTTCGGCTCGGTCACCCAGGCCTTCGGAATGCGGAGTTCAATGAGCCGCTTTTCAACGGCCGATCGATCGCGGCCGCGGACATGGAAATTGACGATGAAGGAGCCCATGCGGATCTCCCAGTAAGGGCGTGGACAAGGCGGATGCGTTCATCCCAGTTCGAAGAGATTCTAAGCCAATGAAACGGCGTTGGACATGATATAATGCCAAGCTTCCGGGTGGACGGTTCCCCCAAGGAATGCAGTGGAATGAGGACAAAACGTTCGCGGTTGACCGCAGCGATCTCCTTCAAGAAAGCCTGCCTTCATGCTGATTGGGATTCTCTCCGATAGCCACGATCACGCGGACCGAATGGAACGCGCGGTGCAGCGGCTCCTGCAGGAAAACGTGACCGTTCTCATTCACTGCGGCGACCTGTGCGGCCCCGCGATGTTGAAGCTGTTTCCCGATCGCCCCGCCTACTTCGTCCTCGGCAACAATGATTGGCCGGAGGATTTTGCCGAGCTGGAACCAGGCAAGGAATTGACCTGTTTGGGGAATGGCGGCATCATCACGCTGATGGGCAAGACCATTGCGATCACGCACGGCCATTTACCGGACGTGACGCAGCAGCTTCTGGCCCAACAGCCTGACTATTTGCTGAGCGGCCACACGCATCAAAGGGAAGACCGCCTGATCGGTCCCACGCGCAAGCTCAATCCCGGGGCGCTGACGCGGGCTCGGGAATACACGGTCGCCGTGCTGAACCTGCTGACGGGGACGGTGCGGAGTTTGGTGTTGGCGAAGTGAAGGAGGGAAAACGAACAACCCGACCGTTGGTTGAGAACGATCGGGTTGCAGTTGGATAAATGCCGGCGATAACCTACTCTCGCGGAAGAATCCACTACCATCGGCCCAGAGTGTTTCACGGCCGTGTTCGGGATGGGAACGGGTGTTACCACGCTGGTATGGTCACCGGCAAGAAGCCTGAATATCAAGAAGGCGGCGGAAGAAGATCAACTGAAGCACTCGGAGAGACGATGCAGAAGAAAAGATCAATGCGGCCAAGCGCTCGACTATTAGTACCGGTTAGCTCACATGTTGCCACGTTTACACACCCGGCCTATCAACCTGGTGGTCTACCAGGAGTCTCTCACCTTGCGGCATGGAAATCTCGTTTTGAAGAGGGTTTCACGCTTATATGCTTTCAGCGTTTATCCCGACCGTACATAGCTACCCAGCGATACCGCTAGCGCGATAACTGGAACACCAGAGGTACGTCCATCCCAATCCTCTCGTACTAGGGATGGGTCTTCGCAAATTTCCTACACCCACAGCAGATAGGGACCGACCTGTCTCACGACGGTCTAAACCCAGCTCACGTACCGCTTTCATTGGCGAACAGCCAAACCCTTGGGAGCTTCTCCACCCCCAGG
>JAANMX010001533.1_pt1 | contig 25964 bp, 28 predicted proteins | sample 7279681 | NCBI WGS metagenome assembly JAANMX01 (sample SAMN14094542, study PRJNA606508) | bioreactor metagenome | isolation source: A lab-scale SPAN reactor treating ammonium-rich wastewater day 351 | place: Ireland: Galway | collected 2018-01-01
CTACACCGCGCGCGAGCTCGAGCACCAGCTCAAGGACTCTGGCGCCACCGCCATCGTCATCCTGGAGAACTTCGCGCACACGCTGTCCGAGGTCATCGACCACACCGGCATCCGGCATGTGGTCATGGCCTCGATGGGCGACCTGCTGGGCTTCTGGTACGGCCGATGGATTTCTTTCGCCGTGCGCCACCTGGCCAAGATGGTGCCCAGCTACGAACTGCCTCTGACCGGCGGGCGCAAGGTCACCAGCTTCAAGAAGGCCCTGGCCCTGGGCGCGCGCCGCAGCCTGCAACCCAGCCAGGCCAACCACGACTCCATCGCCTTCCTGCAATACACGGGCGGCACCACGGGCCTGTCCAAGGGCGCGGTGCTCACCCACCGCAACATCATTGCCGCCACGCTGCAGGCCGAGGCCTGGTTCACACCGGCGCTGGCAAAAATAGGTGACCTGAGCAAGGCCAACAGCATCGCCGCGCTGCCGCTGTACCACATCTTCGCGCTCACGCTGTGCCTGCTGGCCATCCGCCAGGGTTCGCGTCTGACGCTGATACCCAACCCGCGCGACATCCCCAAGTTCGTCGAGGTGTTGAAGAAACGCCCCTTCCACATGCTGCCTGCCGTGAACACGCTGTTCAACGCACTCTTGCAGAACCCGCAGTTCCGCACGCTCGACTTCTCGCACCTGTGCGTCTCGCAGGCCGGCGGCATGGCGGCGTCGGAGGGCACGGCCAAGCAATGGCAGAAGGTTACCGGCACCACCATGATCGAGGGCTGGGGCATGAGCGAAACCTGCGCCATCGGCACCAACAACCCGGTCAACAACACCACGTTCACCGGCAGCATCGGCCTGCCGCTGCCGGGCATCGACATCGCCATCAAGGATGACGCGGGCAACAGCGTGCCGCAGGGCGAGTCGGGCGAAATCTGCATCCGAGGCCCCAACGTGATGCCGGGCTACTACAACCAGCCCGAGGAGAACGCCAAGGCTTTCACCCCCGACGGTTTCATGCGCACGGGCGACATCGGCATCATGGACGCCGAGGGCTACACGCGCATCATCGACCGCAAGAAGGACATGATCCTGGTCAGCGGCTTCAACGTTTTCCCCAACGAGATCGAGAACGTCATCTCCACCTGCCCCGGTGTGCTCGAATGCGCCGCCATCGGCATTCCCGACGAAAAGCAGGGTGAGGCCGTCAAGGTGTTCGTGGTGCGCAGCGACGCCGCGCTGGACGAAGACGCCGTGGTGCGCTTCTGCCACGACAACCTCACCGGCTACAAACGCCCCAAGTACATCGAGTTCCGCGACGACCTGCCCAAGACGAACGTCGGCAAGATCCTGCGGCGCGAACTGCGTTCGGGCAAGTAAACGCTATCATTTCAATAGCTGATGACGCATAACTACCAAGCGTTAGCACCCGGAATTACTGTATTCGAGCGGGGCTGGCTGTCGTCGAACAACATCCTGTTCGTGGGCCAGCGTTCGGGCAGCGCACTGGTGGACACGGGCTATTGCACGCACAGCGCGCAGACCCTGGCCCTGGTGCAATCGGCGCTGGGCGAGCGACCGCTGCAGCGCATCCTCAACACCCACCTGCACAGCGACCACTGCGGCGGCAACGCCGCGCTGCAGCAGGCCTGGCCGGGAGTGCAGACGGCCATCCCGCCCGGGCAGGCCGCGCATGTGCGCACCTGGGACGCCTACGCCCTGAGCTACACCCCCACAGGCCAGGAATGCCCGCAGTTTCGCTGCGACGCGCTGCTGCAGCCCGACACCGAGGAACTGCTGGGCGACCGCCCCTGGCAGGTGCACGCCGCGCCGGGGCACGACCCCCACTCGGTGGTGCTGTTCGAGCCGCACGACCGCGTGCTGATCTCGGCCGACGCCCTGTGGGAGAACGGGTTTGGCGTGGTCTTTCCCGAGCTGGAAGGCGAGGACGCCTTCGATGAAGTCGCGCGCACGCTCGACCTCATCGAGCGCCTGTCTCCGCGCACCGTGATCCCGGGCCACGGCCCGGTGTTTCACGACGCAGAACGCGCCCTGACCGTGGCGCGCAAGCGGCTCGATGGCTTTGCCAGCAACCCGGTCAAGCACGCACTCTATGCCGCCAAGGTACTGCTCAAGTACAAGCTACTGGAGTGGCAACGCATCCAGCTGACCGACCTGCACGCCTGGGCCAGCGCCACCCCCTACTTCGGTGCCTTGCATGCACGGCATTTTGGCGACCAGCCCCAGGCCCAATGGCTTCAGGGCCTGGCCGACGATCTGGTGCGCTCGGGCGCCGCGCGGCGCGAGGGCGATGGGCTGGTGAACCTGTGATGCCGTTGGACTCGGCTACCCACCGCTGTGGACGATGGATGGCTGAGAACCCCGAGACTGCTATTCAATGAATAGCTGCAGGCGCTTTGCAGTTATGGCCTAGAGGCCCCAAACCATCAAGGAAGCTCCTTGTTCGACTCGGGCTCTGCACTCCCCCGGGGCCCCACGGTGCCCAGGCGGCTCTTGAGCGACTGGGGCTGGCCGGTGATCAGGGCGGCGTAGTTCGTCGTATTGGCCAGCACCTTCTTCACGTAATCGCGCGTTTCGGCAAACGGCACGTTTTCGGCCCAGATGGCGGCGTCGAGCACCGCGCCGTTGCGCCAGCTGCGCGGACGGCCCGGGCCGGCGTTGTAGGCGGCGGCGGCCATGGGCATGGAGCCGGCGAAGTCGTCCAGTGCCAGCTTGAGGTAGGCCGTGCCGATGGCGATGTTGGTGTCACGCTGGGTGATGTGTTCGGGCCGGAAGTCGGTCAGCCCGATCTTCCTGGCCATCCAGCGCGCCGTGGCAGGCATGACCTGCATGAGGCCCGAGGCGCCGACGTGCGAGCGTGCGTCCATGATGAAGCGGCTTTCCTGCCGGATCAGGCCGTACACATAGGCGGGGTCCAGGCCGATGGCGCGCGAGCGCTCCAGCACGGCATCGCGGAACGGCATGGGAAAGCGTTGCGCCATGTCGATCACTTCGCGCGTGCGTTCGCTGGTGTTGATGCAGCGGTCCCACACCTCGCGCTCGCAGGCAAAGTCGGCGGCAGCGAGCAGTTCACGGTCGTTCATGCCGCCGTTCTGGTGCCGGTTCGTGGTGTAGTTCCATTCGCGCACGCCTTCGCCCCGGATGCCCAGCAGGATGGCGTACAGCCCCCGGTTCAGTCCCAGGTTGGCGCGCGCGGCGGCTTTTTCTTCAGCGGTCAGCGGTGCGGGCACGGGCGGCAGTGCCACCTTCTGGCCCAGCTCCTCCAGCGCCAGTTGCTCATAGAAACCGCGTGTGCCGGCAATGCCCTGCAACAGCCGCTGTGCCTCGGCACGTTCGGCCTCGTGGGGCCTGCCTGCCAGCAGGGCGCGCGCCTTCCAGTACACCCAGGTGCTGTCCTGCCGTGCCTCGTCGCTCATGGCATCCACGGCCTTGCGCACCACGGCCCATTGCCCCGCGCGCAGGGCAGCGCGCACCTTCCAGGCCAGCAGCTCATCGTTCAGGTCGGTATCGCGCGTCACATTGGCGAAATAGGCCGTGGCATCGGGTGAAAGCTTCTGGGCTGCCACCCTGCCGATCACCCCCCAGGCCCAGTTGCGCTCCTCGGCCGAGAGGTGCACGCCCCATTTGCTGTCGAGTTGCCCGGCAGCAGCCTCCACATCGCTGGTGGCCAGCTTGATGAGCGCCAGCAGCACGAGCTCCTGGCGCACCTTGCCGCCCGCCGTGGAATGGGCTTTCAGGTATTTGGTGGGGGAATCGAGCAGCGCCCCCACCTTTTCCAGGGCTTCGGGCGCCACGATGGCAACGGCATTGCGGGCCACCCGGGGGCGGTTGGCCTCGACGGCCAGGCGCGCCTTGCGCCACACATCGAGGGCGCTGAGCTTCTTGCCGGCATACAGCTCGCTGGCCGCATGGGTGCATCCGTCGTCGGCGTCGCGCAGCCCATACCAGGCACGGCGGACTTCTTCGCCCACATGGGCGGGCGCCGTACCCTTGATGTCGTCGATCAGCAGCGCATAGCAACGCACCTCGCGGTCGTCCTGCATGCGGTACGCCGGGTGTGCCTCGGTAAACTGCGACCAGTTGCGGCGCTGGCCCAGCAACAGCAGCCAGTCGTTGCGCAGCCGGTCCTCCTGGTAGGTGCCGGCGTAGCGCTGCAGAAAGGCCTGCACCTCCTCGGCCGTGGCCTCATCCAGCCGCGCTTTCAAGGTCCAATAGGCTGCCCAGGGTTCAAGCGCATGGCCACGCGCCGAAGGCAGGAGTTGTTCAAGCTTCTTGCGCTCGCCTTTGCGGAAAGCCTGGTGCATGTCCAGCAGCACCTGATCGCCCTTGGATTGGGCCAGGGCAGGTGCCGTGGACGTGGCCAGCAGCGCACAGGCCACCAGCGGTGTCAGAATCTTCAATAAATGCATGGGGGAATTATGTGATGGACAAAGCAGCCCTACGGCGCGCTCTGGTGGAACAACGCCTGAACCTGCCCGACCGCCTACAACGCGCCGACCTGCTGCAGCAGGTGATGCGCATCTGGCTCGTGAACCGGCCCGACGCCATCATCGGCGCCTACTGGCCCATCAAGGGCGAGTTCGACCCCCTGCCCGCGCTGCACCGCTGGAAGGAGGACGGCGAACTGCAGGGCGACCCCCAACTGCGCCGCATCGGCCTGCCGGTGGTGAACAAGCAGCACAAGACCCTGACCTTCCACGCCTGGTACCCCGGCTGCCCCATGGAAGAAGACGCCTACGGCATCCCCAAGCCCAAGGACACCGAACTCATCGTGCCCACGCTGCTCTTTGTGCCCTGTGTGGGTTACGGCCCTGGCGGCTACCGGCTGGGCTACGGCGGCGGCTTCTACGACCGCACCCTGGCCACGCTGCAGCCCCGCCCCTTCACCGTAGGGCTGGGCTACACCCAGGGCTATCTGGACGACTTCGAACCCGAACTGCACGACCAGCCGCTGGACGCCATCCTGAACGACAACGGGGTGGTGTGGCCTGTATAGGGCCCATCCCCCCGAGCGGCTGACGCCGCTCCCCCCTTCTCTGCGCGCCGCATCGACAGGCAAAACCAGCGAGCCGTAGCGGCTTGTCACGCCCTGTTTTATTACACATATTTGCTCGAATTTTTGTACTTGTGTAATATTTGACGCATGACCTCCTCTTTCGACGCCAAGGTCCAACCCAAGCACCTGCTGCTGGAACTGCTGCTCGCCAGCGGCGACGACGCGCTGCCGGTCAGCCACGCCGTGGCGGCAGGCGCAGTGTTCGGCATCAGCGAAAACCATGTGCGCGTGACGCTGGCACGGCTGGCCGCGCAAGACATGGCGCAGGCCACCGAGCGCGGCGCCTGGCGCCTGGGGCCCGCCGCGCAGAGCCTGGCGCAGGACGTGGCCCACTGGCGCCACACCACGCAGCGCCTGCGCCCCTGGAACGGACAGTACGTGGCAGTGCACTGCAGCGCCCTGGCGCGCAGTGACCGTGCCGCCACGCAACAGCGCGAGCGCGCCCTGCACCTGCTGGGCTTTGGCGAGCTGCAGCGCGACTTCTGGCTGCGGCCCGACAACATCGAGGCGGACATTGCCGCCATCCGCACGCGCCTGCATGCGCTGGGCCTGGAGGTACAGGCCGTGGTCTGCGGCTGCACGTCGCTCGACGCGGCGACCGAAGCCGCCGTGGATGCGCTGTGGGATGGCGTCGCCCTCAACCAGGGCTACCGCGCCACGCAGGAGCGACTGCAACACTGGCTGGACGGCGCGGCACGCCTGCCCATCGACCAGGCAGCGCGCGAATCGTTCTTTCTGGGTGGCGCGGCCATCCGCCAGCTGGTGTACGACCCGCTGCTGCCCGAACCCATGGTGGACGCACCGCTGCGCCAGTCCTTCATCGACAGCGTGCACGCCTTCGATGCGGCAGGCCGCACCATCTGGAAACGCTTTTACGACACCCTGCCCGCCCCCGAAGTCGCCACCCGCAAGGCGCGCCTGCGCGTGGCCTGAGCCTTTATCTGCCCTGGAGACACTGCCATGAACGCCCTGAACGACACCGCTTTGCACACCCGCTACCTGGCCGAGACGCATGACGTGCAGAACGTCTCGTGCGAACTCGCCGGCTACAACATGTACGCGCAGGACACCGCGCTGCGCGAGGCCGTGCAGCGCGAGGGCGCCGCCTGGGCCGACGCCGACCTGCAACGCTTTGGCCAGCTCACCGGCTCGGCCGAGTACCTGGAGCAGGGCATGCTCGCCAACAAACACCAGCCCGAGCTGGAAACACACGACCGTTTTGGCCACCGCATCGACCTGGTGAAATTTCACCCATCCTACCACCGCTGCATGGGCACGGCCATCGAGCACGGCCTGCACTCCTCCCCCTGGACCCACCCGAAAGACGGCGCCCATGTGGCGCGCGCCGCAGGCAACTACCTGCACACCCAGGTGGAAGCCGGCCATGGCTGCCCCATCACCATGACGTTTGCCGCCATCCCCGCGCTGCGCCTGCAGAGCGACCTGGCGGCGCTGTGGGAGCCCAAAATCACCGCCCGCGTGTACGACCCGCGCAACGTGCCGGTGGAGCAGAAGCAGGGCGTGACCATCGGCATGGCCATGACCGAAAAGCAGGGCGGCTCCGACGTGCAGGCCAACAGCACGCGCGCCTACCCCGTGGGCCAGGGCGGCCCCGGTCAGGCGTATGAACTGGTGGGCCACAAGTACTTTGTTTCGGCGCCGATGTGCGACGCCTTCCTGGTGCTGGCGCACACCGACAAGGGCCTGTCGTGCTTTCTGCTGCCGCGCTGGCGCCCGGATGGCACGAAGAACCCGTTCCAGGTGCTGCGCCTGAAGAAGAAGATGGGCAACGCCTCCAACGCATCGAGCGAGACCGAACTGCGCGGCGCGCTGGCCTGGATGGTGGGCGAGGAAGGGCGCGGCGTGCGCAACATCATCGAGATGGTGGCCATGACGCGCTTTGACTGCATGGTGGGTTCCAGTGCGGGCATGCGCATGGCGCTGTCGCAGGCGCTGCACCATTGCGCGCACCGCAGCGCCTTTGGCGCACGCCTCAACCAGCAGCCGCTGATGCAGAACGTGCTGGCCGACCTGGCGCTGGAGAGCGAGGCCGCGATGACACTGTCGATGCGCGTGGCGCGGGCGCTGGACCACCGCGATGATCGCCACGAGGACCTGCTCGTGCGCCTGGTGACCGCCGTGGGCAAATACTGGATCTGCAAGCGCACGCCCGGCCACGCCTACGAGGCCATGGAATGCATCGGCGGCAGCGGCGTGATGGAGGACAGCATGTTCCCACGCCTGTACCGCGAAGCGCCGGTCAACGCCATCTGGGAAGGCAGCGGCAACATCCAGTGCCTGGACGTGCTGCGCGCGATGGGCAAGACGCCCGAGGTGGTGGACGCCTTCTTCGCCGAACTGCGCCACACCCAGGGCCAGAACCACCTGCTCGACCAGCATGTGCGCGATCTGGGCAAGGAGTTTGCCGACACCACCGACCTGCAGTACCGCGCACGCCACGTGGTCGAGCGCATGGCGCTGGCGCTGCAGGCCTCGCTGCTGGTGCGTGGTGCTCCGGCCTTCGTGGCCGACGCGTTCTGTGCCTCGCGCCTGGCACCCGAGGGCAGCTTTAACTACGGCACGCTGCCGCGCGGCGTCGATGTGGCCGCCATCATCGAGCGGGCCACGCCACAGGTAGGCTGAAAACCCTGGAGAGGTCAGCGGCATGCGAGTGCCGCGCTTCGCGCCCTCCACACCTTGCCGCACAATGGGCCGCTCTTTCGCGGCCCCTTTTTTTCAGCAGGTGAACCATGCCTCAGCTCTACATCGGCAACAAGAACTACTCCTCCTGGTCCATGCGCCCCTGGGTGCTCATGCGCCAGGCCGGCATCCCCTTCGAGGAAGTGCTCGCGCGCTTCGACAGCTTCGACGCTGACTCGCACTTCAAGGCCCAGCTCGCAGGCGTGTCGCCCACGGGCAAGGTGCCGGTGCTGGTGGATGCGGGCCTGGCGGTGTGGGACACGCTGGCCATCGCCGAGTACCTGGCCGAAACCCACCCGGAAAAACATCTCTGGCCCCAGGACAAAGCCGCCCGCGCACACGCCCGCAGCGTGTGCGCCGAGATGCACAGCGGCTTCACCGCGCTGCGCGGTGCCTGCCCCATGAACATCGAGGCCCACCTGCCCGAGGTGGGTGCGCTGATCTGGCGCGACAAACCCGCCGTCCGCGCCGATGTGCAGCGCCTGGTCGAGATGTGGAGCGGCCTGCTCGATCAGCATGGCGGCCCGATGCTGTTCGGCGCATTCACGATCGCCGACGCCTTCTACGCGCCCGTGTGCATGCGCCTGCACAGCTACGGCCTGCCCGTGCCGCAGCACATTGCCGACTACGTGCAGCGCGTGCGCGCGCTGCCGGGCGTCAAGGCCTGGATCGACGGCGCGCTGGCCGAAGCAGATTTCCGCGAGTTCGAGGAGCCGTACCGGCTGCGGCGCTGAACATCAGCACGACGGCGACGGGTACTCCCACTGGCTGTTCAGTGGATTGAACTTCGGGCTGACCTGCGCCCGCATGCGGCAGCCGTTGGCATAGGTCATCACGCAATTGCCATTGGTGCAAGCCGAGCGGCATGTCAGGCTGGCCGTCTTGGGACGGCAGTCGTTGTTGCTCACTGGCGGCGCGGCAGGCGCGGCGGCGCGCGGCTCCGCCTTCGGCTTGGGCGGCGCAGCGGGCTTGGAGGCTGACTGCTTCCAGGTGGCGGTGTTGGTGGGCAGCGGCGTATTCACTAGCCAGGCGCTTGAAAGGGCCTGCGCTTCTTCCAATTGCTTGGGTGACAGCTGCTCGGCGACACGCGCACGGTTATTGGGCGCTTTGTCATTGCCACCAGCCGCAGACAGATTGAACAATGCATAGGCGATCACAGGATTCGGGGCAACGCCATTGCCGTTTTCGTACATGACGCCCAAATTGTTCTGGGCATTGATATGTCCTTGTTCAGCCGCCAAACGGTACCAGCGTTCCGCCTCGGTAGCGTCCTGAGGAACGCCCTGTCCTTTGGCGTAATTCACCCCCAGGTTGTACTGCGCCATGGCGTGCCCTTGCGCAGCCGCCTTGCGATACCATGCCATTTCCTCAACGTGATTTTGGGGCGCGCCACGGCCTTCGCCATACATGAAACCAAGGTCGTTCTGGGCTTGGGCATGGCCCTGCTCTGCTGCCTTGCGATACCAGTTAAAGGCTTCTCTATCATCCTGCGGCACACCCGTACCTAAAAAGTACGAGTCAGCGAGATTCGCTTGCGCCCGGGCCAGTCCCTGGTCGGCGGCCTTGCGGTACCACTGCACCGCCTGAAGCGCATCCTTCTTCACGCCCCGGCCTTGTTCATGCATCCAGCCCAGCATGTTCTGCGCCAACGCGTAGCCCCGCATGGCACCCTGGTGGTACAAATTGAACGCATCCTGATCACTTCGCGCGACCCCCTTGCCATCCAAGTACATGCGCCCCAGACTGAACTGCGCATCCATGTCACCCAAATCGGTTGCCTTGCGGTACCACTCCACGGCGAGCCGATGGTCTTGCTCCACGCCCTGGCCGTATTCATACATGGAGCCCAGCCGGTTCATTGCCGGCGGGTAGTTACGGTCTGCGGCCCGCCGATACCAAGCCAGGACATCGGCATATTCCTTCCCACGCTCATGCAACTCACCCAACTGCATCATGGCCTGAAAATGGTTTTGCTCCGCCGCTTTGCGATACCAGTTGATGGCCTCGGCACGGCTTTGCGGTACACCGGTTCCGTTTAGATACATGCCCGCCAAGTTGAGTTGCGCATCCTCCAAACCCGCGTCTGCCGCCTTACGGAACCAGGATGCGGCTTCGCGGTCATCTTTGGGAACCCCTCGCCCATTGGAGTAAGCCAGCCCCAGATTGTTTTGAGCCCTTGAATGGCCTTGATCAGCAGCCTTGCGGTACCACTGGACTGCTTCGCGAACGTCCTTAGCTACGCCTCGACCTTGCTCAAGGAGTGCCCCCAACCTGTTCTGGCCCACTGCATCGCCCTGCTCTGCCGCCCTGCGCGCCCATACGGCAGCTTGAGCATAGTCAGGCGTCACTCCGCTTCCGGAAAAGTACATCCACGACAAATTTGACTGCGCACTCGCATGCCCTTGCTCTGCAGCCTTGCGATACCAAGCGACCGCAGACTTCGCTTCCTGCACGACACCCTGACCATGTTCATACATTACGCCCAGGGCATATTGAGACCGAGAGTCCCCTTGTTCTGCCGAAGATTGAAATTCCGCCAAGGCGGTGGCGTATTCCTTCTTTTCATGGGCAGCAGCACCCTTGTCAAAGTCCGCATGCGCCCAAGGTGCATGGACAAAGGCCGCCAAGGAGAGCGCCATGGCAGAGATGAATCGGTGTTTCAGTTGCATATCTACGGCTGGCTTAGGGTTTGGATACGGGCTGGCTGGCATCTGCCGCTGCTGGCTGTGCGGGAGCAGGCTGAACGGGGTTGTAAACGCAAGTGACGGCCCCTTCCGTCAGTGCCACCGCGTAGCGCATATCGCAATTCACGGCGGCAAAAATGATGGGCAGCTGCGCATTGCCCCATGAGCTTGGCAAGAACACCACCTTTTGCCCAGGCTTGCAGACGCCAGCCACCACATCACGCTGCCACGCATTGACCTCGCACAGTTGTGCCTGATCAATGGCTGCCTGTGGTGCGGGTGCCGCGCTCATGACGGGAGATTGTGCTTGTGGGCTGCAGCCAGCCATGGAAGTCGCAACCACAGTGGCAATAACCAGTGAAGAACACCGTACTGCCGAGGCGGTAAAAACATGGCTGCGCTCGCCTTTGCCAAGGCCCAAAACAAATGAACTCCGCATATTCCCTCTCCGCTAGTTTGTGTTTTTTGCGATTCTGGTCGATGACCGTTCAAAAGTTACAAAAAGCCTTTATTGAGTACGGTTTCTTACAAATTGTCATGGATCGCTCTCGACATCCTCTGACCATACGTCCTCCGACATGTAGCATGAATGTGCTACATTGAACCAAGCACAGGAGTCGCCATGTCCACCACCACCATCCGCTTGGAAGATGAGCTAAAAACCCGCATCAACGCCGCTGCGGCGCAGGCGGGCAAGACGGCGCATGCCTTCATCCTGGACGCGATTGCCCAGACGGTGGAGCAGGTGGAGCAGGACAACGCCTTCCATGACTTGGCCGACGAGCGCTGGGCCCGTATCCGCACCACGTCCCAGACCGTGGCCTGGGACGACGCCAAGGCCTTCCTCGCCGCCCGTGCGGAGGGTGGCCGCCCCCATAAGCCCGCAGCGCGCATCCACAGCAAGTAAGCGCCAGCGCCCATCACCACATGACCCGCATCGAGCTGGCTCCGGAAATTCTGGACGATTTCGACCGCTTCTTCGACCATATCGCCCAATACGACCCCGGCTCCGCGCCCGAATGCATCGGCGGCATTCTGGAAGCCCTGCAGATCCTCACGCACAGCCCCCAGATCGGGCGGCCCGTGCAGGGTGGAAAACGCGAATTGGTGATAGGCCGCGCATCGCGGGGCTATGTGGCGCTTTACCACTATGTGGCAGCCATGGACACCGTGTTTGTGCTGGCAGTGCGAAGCCAGCGGGAGGCTGGTTTCAAGCGCTGACCCGCAGCATCACCGGAACTGCTTGCGCAAAAACGGCTTGTGCCGCGCGATGTGCACCAGCTGCGCGGGGGCGATGGTGCCGCCCAATGTCTCGTCCTCGCTGTTGAGCACCGCGTTGGCATGCTGCATGGCGCGAGCCACCACCTCGGCCTCGCTCACGCCCTGCTGTGCGGCCAGATCCACGGCCACGCGGCGCATGGCGCGTTGCGACAGCACCCACATGGCGCCGAAGGCGTCCCATGCGGCAGCGGCCTCCAGGGCTTTGTCGCGGTCGGCCAGGATCTCGTTCAGGGGCTTGGCCAGCAATTCCTGCAGGCCTTCGAGCTGCTCCTGCAGCGCCTCGGCGCGCTGCTGCAGCTGCGCGGCAGCGGCCTCAGTGGCGCTGGGGGCGGACGGAGCCGGAATGGGCAGGCTGCCGTCGGGGTTGGGCTGGACGATGGTGATGGCGGGGGGCGTGGACATGGGCAGACTCCGGGCGCGAACAGTGCCTTGAAGGGGCGTGAATAGTAACTACACTGCCCGCATGCAAATCTACATGGTGGGGGGCGCCGTGCGCGACCGGCTGCTGGGCCGCCCCGTGAACGACCACGACTGGGTGGTGGTGGGCGCAACGCCCGAGCAGATGATCGAGCTGGGTTACCTGCCCGTGGGGCGCGACTTTCCGGTCTTTTTGCACCCCCAGACGCGCGAGGAATACGCGCTGGCCCGCACCGAGCGCAAGAGCGGGCGCGGATACCGGGGCTTTGTGGTGCAGACCTCGCCCGATGTGACGCTGGAGGAAGACCTCTCGCGGCGCGACCTTACTATCAATGCAATAGCTAGCAGCGCAGACGGGGTGGGCGTTGAAGCCATTTTTGACCCCTATTTTGGTGCACGCGACCTGCAGGACAAGGTGCTGCGCCACGTCACCGACGCCTTCCACGACGACCCGGTGCGCATCCTGCGCGTGGCGCGCTTTGCGGCGCGCTTCACCAATTTTTCCGTGGCACCCGAAACGATGGACCTGATGCGTTCGATGGTGGCGCACGGCGAGGCCGACCACCTGGTGGCCGAGCGCGTGTGGCAGGAGCTGGCGCGCGGGCTGATGGAAGAACAGCCCTCGCGCATGTTCGAGGTGCTGCGCCAGTGCGGTGCGCTCAAGGTGGTGCTGCCCGAGGTAGACCGCCTCTGGGGCGTGCCCCAGCGCGCCGACTACCACCCCGAAATCGATACCGGTGTGCACCTGATGATGGTGCTGGACATGGCCGCGCGCCTGCAGGCGCCGCTGGGCGTGCGCTTTGCCTGCCTCACGCACGACCTGGGCAAGGGCACGACGCCCCAGGACGTGCTGCCGCGCCACATCGGCCACGAACAGCGAAGCAGCAAGCTGCTCAAGGGCCTGTGCGAGCGCCTGCGCGTGCCCACGGACTGCCGCGAACTGGCCGATGTGGTGGCGCGCGAGCACGGCAACATCCACCGCAGCGGCGACCTGGGCGCCGCTGCGCTGGTGCGGCTGCTGGAGCGCTGCGATGCCATCCGCAAGCCGACGCGGCTCGACGAGATTCTGCTTGCCTGCGAGTGCGACGCGCGCGGGCGCCTGCATTTCGAGGAATCGCCCTATCCGCAGCGCGCGCGGATCAATGCCGCGCTCGCCGCAGTGCAATCGGTTGCTACCAGTGTGATAGCTGCTCACGCAGCATCCAAGGGCGTTACAGGCCAAAAAGTGGGGGAATTGATCCACGCCGCGCGCGTGGAGGCCGTGGCCGCCTGGCTGGCCCAGCCCACGCCGTAACGCCAGCCCCGCTCACCAGCGCAGCACGCGCGGCCCCAGCCACGCCCCCGCCAACGTCGGCAAGGCCATGCCCGCCAGGTACCACACGGCCAGGAAGGGCGTGGCCATTTCCGGGCAGTGCAGCGCATAGGCCAGTGCGCCCAGGGCACCCGCCAGCAGCCCGGCCCCGGCACCGGCCCAGGCCAGGCGCGTGGGCGCCGCGCCGCGCAGCGCCCAGAGGCAGGCCACGAAAGCGGGCAGCGACAACGCCGCGATGTTGAAGGGGCAGGTGCGCCAGGTGCTGCCCAGCACCAGGGCCAGGCGCTCGGCAGGCACGGCCTGCCCCAGCGCCACGGCGGCCAGGCCCCACAGCACCAGCGGCGGCAGCGCCAGCAGCAGCAGGCTGTACCCCAGGCCCATGCCGGGGCGCGCCAGTCGGCGCAGCACGGCCAGGCCGCCAGCGGCCAGCAGGGCGGCAAATAGCAGCTTGCCCCAGAACATGGGCAGCGCCATGTCCTGTGCCACCCCAGGGCGCACGCCAAACAGCACCAGCATCAACACCAGGCCCCCGCCCAAGCCGGCCAGCACCGCCACCGCAAAGCGCCGCTCGATGCCATGGCGCGGCACCGGGCCGGGGTCATCGGCCAGCATGGCAATCAAATCATCGGTTTTCATGTCGCTCCCCTGATCCGGGCCGCCAGGGCCTTGAGGCCCCGGTGCACGCCGATTTTGACTGCCGACTCCGACAGCCCCGTGATACGCGCCGTTTCCACCACCGACAGCCCTTCGAGCTTGACGTGCACGATGGGCAGGCGCTGGCGGTCGGGCAGCGTCTGCAGCAACTGGCCCAGGTCGCGCCGGGCCTCGGCCGCTTCGCTGTCGCTGCTGGAAAACAGCTCGGTGGCATCGTCCAGCGGCACATCGAGCGCGCCCTTGACCGCATGCGCGCGCAGCCAGTCGATGAACTTGTAGCGCGCAATCGCATGCGCCCAGGCCGTCACCGGCAGGTCGTGCCGGTAGGTGTGGCGCTGGTTGTGCACGGCCAACAGGGTTTCCTGCACCAGGTCCTCCACTTCATCGGGCCGCTGGGCCAGGCGGCGGCGCAAAAAGGCCCGCAAATGCGCGCTCAGCTCCTTCAGAAAGCGCTGGTAGGCGTTGCTGTCGCCCTCCAGGCCCTGCAGCAGCAGCGGGCGCAGCCGCTGTTCTATCTCCATGGCGTCTCCCTCGCTGGTATTCGGGGCCGGTGCGCGGCCGGTTACACGGGGGCCGAAAAATAAATTTTCGACCACAGCGTAACCCGGCCCGCCGCGCCCACGAATTACAGCGCAGACCGGCCGGGTGCGTTGGCATTGCAGGCAGAGGTCTCGTTCATCACCCAAGGAGCTATCAGCATGACCACCCGTTCCCTCACCCTCGGCGCCCTGGCTTTTGCCGCCCTCGCTTCTGGTGCTGCCCTGGCGCAGTCGGACAACAAGTCCGGCGACATGGCCAAGCCCGCCATGGAAAAGTGCTACGGCGTCTCCATGGCCGGCAAGAACGACTGCGCCGCCGGCCCCGGCACCACCTGCGCGGGCACATCCAAGGTGGACTACCAGGGCAACGCCTGGAAGTATGTGCCTGCGGGCACCTGCACCAGCATCCAGACGCCCAAGGGCATGGGCTCACTCAGCGCCATCAAGGCCTGATCCCCGATGGGACAGCACCATGCCCCACCTTCTCACCGCAGGCCTGGGCCTCAAGCCCCAGCATTACGACGAGGCCCTGCACTGCACCGCCAGCGGCCTGTGGTGGGAGGTGCACCCCGAGAACTACCTGGCCGACGGCGGCCCGCGCCTGGCCTGGCTCGAAGCCATCCGCGCGCGCCACCCGGTGTCGCTGCATGGTGTGTCGCTCTCGCTCGCGGCCGACGCGCCGCCCGATACGAACCACCTGCGGCGCCTGGCGCAACTGGTGCGGCGCATCGAACCCGCGCTGGTGTCCGAGCACCTGGCCTGGTCGGCCTGGCGCGGGCGCTACCACCCGGACCTGCTGCCTTTTCCGCGCACGCACGAGGCGCTGGCGCGCATTGCGGCCAACATCAGCGCCACGCAGGATGCCCTGGGCCGCACCATCGCCATCGAGAACCCCACGCACTACCTGCACATCGACGGGCACGACTGGTCTGAGACCGATTTCCTGGCCGCGCTGGTGCGCCGCACCGGCTGCGGCCTGCTGCTGGACGTGAACAACGTGGTCCTCAGCGCGCACAACCTGGGCACCCGCGCCCACGACTACCTGGACGCCTTTCCGGTGCAGGCCATCACCGAGATCCACCTCGCGGGCCACCATGCCGACCCGCGCCTGGGCGACGCGCTGCTCATCGACAGCCACGACGCCCCCGTGGCCGAGCCCGTGTGGGCACTGTACGAGCACCTGATCGCGCGCACCGGCCCCCGGCCCACGCTGATTGAGCGCGACGACGCCATCCCTCCCCTGCCCGAGCTGCTGGCCGAGCGCGAGCGCGCGCACCGCTTACTCACATCTACCACCTCGGAGGCCCTACCATGCGCCTGAGCAACTTCCAGGACGGCCTGGCCAGCGCCTTGCTGCCCCCGCCAGGCGCCAGCACACCACCGCCCGCCTGGCTGGATGCGCTGCTCGCCCAGCCGGGCTTTGCCGTGTACCGCAACACCGTGGCCAAGGGCTGCATCGACGCGCTGCAGGCCAACTACCCCGCCGTGCACACCCTGGTGGGCACCGACTGGCTGCGCGCTGCGGCACACGCTTTTGTGCACCGGCACCCGCCAATCGACGGACGGCTGATGGACTACGGCGCAGGCTTTGCTGAATTTCTGCAGGGCTTCGGCCCCGCCGCTGACCTGCCCTACCTGGGCGCCGTGGCGCGGCTCGATCGCTGCTGGACCGAAGCCCACCTGGCCGCCGACGCAACTGCGCTATCCGCCACCTGGCTGGCCCGGCAACCGCCCGAAGCACTGGCGCACCTGCACCTGCAGCCCCACCCGGCTGCGCGCTGGCAATGGTGCGATGCGGACCCGGCCTACCACCTGTGGCAACGCCAGCGTGCCGGTCTGCCGTGGGATGAGAACCTGCCCTGGCACGGCGAAGGCGCACTGCTGACCCGCCCGCACGATGCCGTGCAATGGGCGCCCCTGCCGCACGCGGGCTGCGCGCTGCTGGATGCCTGCGCTGCAGGTGCCCCCTTTGAAGACGCCGCCGCCCAGGCGCTGCAGGCCGACCCCGGCGCCGACCTGCCCGCACTCGTCGCGCTGCTGCTGCGCACCGGCGCCCTGCGCGCACCCGAAACCCCTTTGCCCTAGGAGGCCCCCATGCACACAACCCATTCCCCCGTTGGTTCAACCACAGCGCCCCACCCCAGCCTGCGCGGGCTGTGGAACGGCCTGGCCCAGCGGCTGGAGCAACTCACACCGCACCACCTGATCGCGCTGGCCGCGCGCCTGGCGCTGGCGGGTATTTTCTGGATGTCGGGCCGCACCAAGGTCGAAGGCGCGTTCACCATCACCGACACCACCTATCTGCTGTTCCGCGAGGAATACAAGCTGCCGCTGATCCCCCCGGAATGGGCGGCGCAGATGGCCACCGTGGCCGAGCATGTGTTCCCGGTGCTGCTGGTGCTGGGGCTGGCCACACGCCTGTCGGCCCTGGCGCTGCTGGGCATGACGCTGGTGATCCAGGTCTTTGTGTACCCCGACGCCTGGCCCACGCACCTGTCGTGGGCGGCGCTGATGCTTTACCTTGCCGGACGCGGCGCGGGCAGCCTGTCGCTGGACCGCTGGCTGGGACTGCGCTGAAACTCGCGCATCACAGCACCGAACGCACCCATCGCTCAATGTCCGCCGCGCCCAGCGCGCCCGAGATGCGCGCCACCTCGCGCCCGCCCTGGAACAGCACCATGGTCGGAATGCTGCGGATGTTGTAGGGCGCCGCCACCTGCGGATGCGCTTCGGTGTCGAGCTTGGCCAGCCGCACCTGCGGCTCCAGTGCGCGCGCCGCCTGCGCAAAAGCCGGCGCCATCTGGCGGCACGGCCCGCACCAAGGTGCCCAGAAATCGACCAGCACCGGAAGATGGCTGCGCTGCACATGCTTGGCAAAGCTGGTGGCGTCGAGCGCCAGCGGTGCGCCCGTGAACAGGGGCTGGTGGCAACTGCCGCAGTCAGGCTGGCTGCCCAGTTGCGCCGTCTGGACGCGGTTGGTGGTGTGGCAGTGGGGGCAGACGATGTGCAGGGATTCGGTCATGCGGGCTCCAAGGGACTGCACCCCACATCGGGCCGCGCGGTGTGCAATTCAAGGGCGCGGGGTCAGATCCACTTCACGGCCAGACTCAACACCAGGCTCAGCAGCACCGTGCTGGCCAGCGGGATGTACCAATCGCGCCCGAAGAGGCGGAACCGGAAATCCCCCGGCAACTTGCCCAGCCCCAGGCGCTGCAGCCAGGGCGTGAGCCCGTTGATGAGCACCAGCGCCAGGAAGACGACGATGAGCCAGCGAATCATCGCAGTGGCCCTACCGCGTGGCACGCCACCCACAGCGCTGGACACCGGCGCGGCCCAGCCAGTGGCCACCGCGCAAGGGCCGCCCCGCCGCGCTGGTGGCGTCCCTCTTCCCGCATCGCGCAGCGAGGCGAGAGAAGGGGGAAGGCGCGTAGCGCCTCAGGGGGATGCCTCATAACCTGTGCGTGCGGTCGCCATTCACAAAGCCCACCGGCTCCCACGGCTCGCCCTTGCACAGCGCCAGCACCTTGAACAGCTCGCCCATTTCGTGTTCCATGATCAATTTGGCCGCTATCGCCCGTTGGGCAAGCGCCTGTCGCTCCATTTTTGGGAGCAAACCACAGTTGATGAGAAAGTGCGCCTGCGTGGTGTAGCCCAGCACGCTCCAGCCCTGACCCTCGGGCAAGCGCTGGTCCTGCGCGGCCAGCGCCATGGCGGTGAAGTTGACGTGGGCGGTGATGTCCTTGAGGCCCACATCCTGCAGCGGGTCGTCATCAGAGCGGTGCGCGCGGTGGCACATCACCGTGCCCATGTGGCGCTGCGGGTGGTAGTACTCACTCTCGCCAAAACCATAGTCGATCAAGAAGGCCGCGCCGCGCACCAGCCGGTCGCCCAGGGTGTGGATGAAGGCCTCGGCCTGCGGGTGGATCTCGGTCAGGTAGTCCTGCGGGCCCTCGATGTCGACGGGCGGGCGCAGGTCGGTGGGCCGGTCTTCCCAGGCAAAGGTGCCGTTCTGCACCGTCACGCCGCGCTCGTGCCACACGCCGCCCTGCGCACCGCCGTGGCGCGCGAGCAGCTTTACGGGCATGGCGTCGAGCACCTCGTTGCCGACCACCACGCCCTCCATGCGTTCGGGCAGCGCATCGACCCAGCGCACCTTGCCTTCGTGCGCCGTCAGCAGCGCCTGCTGGCGCGCGCGCAGGCTGCCCGAAAGATCGACGATGGTGTAGCGATGAACGGTATCCCCCAGGGCGTCCAGCAGCTGCAGCGCCAGCGCACCCGAGCCAGCGCCAAACTCCCAGACCTCATGGGTGCCGGTGCGCGCCAACGCCTCGGCCACCTGCACGGCCAGCGTCTGGCCGAACAGCGGGGTCATCTCGGGGGCGGTCACGAAATCGCTGCCCGAGCTAGGCAGGGCGCCAAACTTGGGCAGGTCGCCCGCGTAGTAGCCCAGGCCCGGCGTGTAGAGGGCCAGCTCCATGAAGCGGTCGAAACCGATCCAGCCGCCATGGGCTGCAATGGCCTGCGCGATGTGGGCCTGCAGGGCGGTCGTTAAACTTGTGGGTTCTGTCGTCACGGCCTGCATTGTCCCCGAATGTCCACCGCTCCCCGTCCGCGTACCGTCCTGGTCACCGGCGCCGCCCGGCGCCTGGGCCGCAGCATTGCGCTGGCGCTGGCCGCCGGCGGCTGGCAGGTGGCCGTGCATTACCGGCAGTCAGAGCAGGATGCTATTGATACCGTAGCTGCTTGCGCCCGTCTGTCGGGCATTAGCGCCCATTTTGATGCAGATTTTCAGAACGAGGCCTGCGTGCGCGCCCTGCTGCCGCGCGTGGTGGCACACTTTGGCAGCGTGGATGCCGTGGTCAACAGCGCATCGCTGTTCGAGCACGACGACGCCGCCAGTTTTGACTTTGCCACGCTGGAGCAGCACCTGCGCAGCAATACCGGCGCACCCATCGTTCTGGCCCAGGCCCTGCACGCCCACCTGCTGGAGCGCGCAGCCAAGGGCGAGATGGATGCGCAAGGCGCCGTGGTCAACCTGCTGGACCAGAAGCTCTGGAACCAGAACCCCGATTTTCTGAGCTACACCCTGTCCAAGGCCGCCCTGGAGGCTGCCGGCACCATGCTGGCCCTGGCCCTGGCGCCGCGCGTGCGCGTGGTGGGTGTGGCGCCGGGCCTCACGCTCACCAGCCACCTGCTGAGCGAGGAGCAGTTCCGGCAGCGGCACACCCTCAGCCCCCTGGGGCGCTCGTCCACCGCCGAAGATGTCGCCAGCGCGGTCCGTTTCGCGCTGGACAACCGCTCCCTCACCGGCACCACGCTGCTGGTCGATGGGGGCCAGCATCTGATGAAGTTCGACCGCGACTTCTCCCTGATGTAACCACCCCGCCGCCCCATGAACCACACCACCGGCCTGCAGACCCTGACCCTCACCGGGCTGCGCTTCAATGCCAACCTGGGCATCCTCGCGCACGAAAAGAACGCGCCCCAGCCCATCCAGGTCGATGCCGAACTGAGCCTGGGCGCGCAGCCGCTGGCGCCGCACGACGACGACATCGAGCATGTGCTCGACTACCGCAAGGTGCGCCAGATCATCATCGACGAGTGCACGGCCGAGCATGTGAACCTGCTGGAGAGCCTGATCGGCAAGCTGGCGCACCGGCTCATGCTGCTGCCGGGTGTGCGCGGCGTGCGCGTGAAAATTGCCAAACTCGAAATTTTTGACGACTGCGAAGTCGCCATCCGCATGGAAACTGGACAGTGGTGAACGCAATGAATGCAATGGAACCCAGCGCCTGGACGGGCGACGACGCAACTGCTCTGGCAGCACCTGCCCGTGCGCCGGCTGATTTCAAGATCGAGCGCGAGGCGCACAAGCTCGAAAAGCGCCTGTGCCGCGAGGTCGGCAAGGCCATCGTGCAGTACAACATGATCGAGGAAGGCGACAAGGTCATGGTCTGCATGTCGGGCGGCAAGGACAGCTACGCGCTGCTCGACATCCTGCTCAAGCTGCAAAAGCGCGCGCCCATCCATTTCGACCTGGTGGCCGTCAACCTCGACCAGAAGCAGCCCGGCTTTCCCGAGCATGTGCTGCCCGACTACCTGCGCGCGCAGGGCATCCCGTTCCACATCGAGAATGAGGACACCTACAGCATCGTCAAGCGCCTCATCCCCGAGGGCAAGACCACCTGCAGCCTTTGCTCGCGCCTGCGCCGTGGCATTTTGTACCGCGTGGCGGACGAGCTGGGCGCGACCAAGATCGCCCTGGGCCACCACCGCGACGACATCCTGCAGACGCTGCTGCTCAACATGTTCTTTGGCGGCAAGTTGAAGAGCATGCCGCCGAAGCTGGTCAGCGACGACGGCCGCCATGTGGTGATCCGCCCGCTGGCCTTTGTTTCGGAAAAAGACACGGTTCGCTGGGCGGCGCAGCGCAACTTCCCCATCATCCCGTGCAACCTCTGCGGCAGCCAGGAAAACCTGCAGCGCAAGCAGGTCGGAGAGATGCTGCGCGAATGGGAGAAGAAATACCCCGGCCGCGTGGAGAACATGTTCAATGCGCTGCAGAACGTGGTGCCGAGCCACCTGCTCGACGGCGACCTCTACGACTTCAAGGGCGCCCAGGCCACCGGCATTGCCAGCGAGGATGGCGACAAGGCCTTCGACCAGGAAGAATTCCCCGCGCCGCCCGGCCTTCCGGGCATGCAGGTGGTGCAGATTGGGTGAAACCCCCCTGTGTCGCTGCGCTCCTTCCCCCCCCGCTCTCGCCTCGCTGCGCGATGCGGGCAAGGGGACGCCACCAGCGCCCGCACGTGGGAATGCTGGCGGCCCTTGCGCGGCGGCCGCTGGCCTGGGCCGCGCCAGTACCATGCCTCGCGTGTAGTACGACGCGCCACGGGAAACCGGTACGACAATGGCGGTGTCTTTCCCCATTCTTTTTCAGGAGACACGAACCATGACCCCGCTCTGGCTCCGACGCTCGTTCCTCTGCGCCAGCGCGGCCGCGCTGCTGTCGGGCTGCGCCTCGGTGCGCGTGGTGGACAGCCAGGTGCAGAGCTGGTCCACGCTCACCGCCGTACCCGCGCCGCCCACCTACCGGCTCGAAAAGCTCCCCTCGCAGCAAACGTCTGAGAAGGCCTTCGCCCCCATCGAGGCGTTGGCGCACCAGTCGCTGCAGCGCGCCGGCCTGCGCCGCGACGATGCCGGCGCGCGCCTCGTGGCGCAGGTCGGCGTGCGCGCCAGCACCGCCCTGCCCGACTGGCCGCACTACCCGCCGATGTGGGGCTGGGGCGTTGGCTGGAGCGGGCGCCCGGGCCTGCGCGCGGGCATGATGCTGCGCGAGATGCCGCCCACCCTGCACCGGCGCGAAGCCAGCGTGGTGCTGCGCGACGCGGCGACGCAGCAGGTGGTCTATGAAACCTCGGCCCTGCACGAGGATGTGTGGACCGACGACCCGGCCATTTTTGGCGTGCTGTTCGACGCCGCGCTCAGCGGCTTCCCGCAGCCACCCGCCGGGCCGCGTCAGGTCCATACCCCCATGCCGCGCTGACCCCATGCAAGCCACCCGCATCATCGCCATCCGCCACGGCGAAACCGCCTGGAACGTGGACACGCGCATCCAGGGGCATCTGGACATTCCGCTCAATGACACCGGGCTGTGGCAGGCGCGCCAGCTGGCGCGGGCGCTGGCGGGCGAGCCGCTCAGCGCTATCTACGCCAGCGACCTGCAGCGCGCCCACACCACAGCGCGGGCCATTGCCGAGGCCACCGGCGCGCCCCTGGTGCCCGAACCCGCCCTGCGCGAGCGCAGCTTTGGCGAGCTGGAGGGCCGCACCTTCGCCGAGATCGAGGCCGAACTGCCCGAACAGGCGCGCCGCTGGCGCCAGCGCGACCCGCATTTCGCGCCCGAAGGCGGCGAGACGCTGGTACAGCTGCGTGAGCGCATCGCCGCCACCACGCACCGCCTGGCCGCGCAGCACACCGGCGGCCTGGTGGTGCTCGTCGCCCACGGCGGCGTACTCGACGTGCTCTACCGCCTGGCCACCGGCCAGGAGCTGCAGGCGCCCCGCACCTGGCAACTGGCCAACGCCGCCATCAACCGCCTGCTCTGGACGCCCGAGGGCCTGAACCTGGTCGGCTGGGCCGACACCCAGCACCTCGACACGGCCACGCGCGATGAAACCACTGCCTGAAGCCCTGCGCGCCTGTATCGCCCAAGGGGTGGACCAGATCGACACACCCGCGCTGGTGGTCGATCTCGACGCCATGGAACGCAACATCGCACGCATGGCCGAATTTGCCCGCAAGCACCAGGTACTGTGGCGCCCTCACGCCAAGCTGCACAAGAGCGCCGAAATCGCCCTGCTGCTGCAGCGCGCCGGTGCCGTGGGCGCCTGCGTGCAAAAGACCGCCGAGGCCGAGGCGCTGGCTGCGGGCGGCGTGCGCGACATCACCATCACCAACCAGGTCATCGCCCACCCCAAGCTGCTGCGCGTGGCCCGGCTGTCTGCCTGGCTGCAGGCCCAGGGCGGGCGCCTGGCACTGGCCGTCGACAGCGCCGACGGCGTACAGCGGCTGGCCGAGGCCATGGCCCAGGCAGCACCACGGGCGCGCATTGACGTGCTGGTCGAGATCGACGTGGGCCAGGGCCGCTGCGGCGTGCCGCCGGGCGCACCCGCCCTGGCGCTGGCCCAGGCCGTGGCGCGGCTCACCCAGCTGCGCTTCGCCGGCCTGCACGCCTACCATGGCCGGGCCCAGCACCTGCGCAGCGCGGCCGAGCGGCGCGAGGCTATTGGCGCCGCCGTGCAGGCCGCGCGCCACACGCGCGACCTCATTGCCGCCGCCGGGCTGCCGGTGCCCCTGGTCACCGGCTCGGGCACGGGCACGCTGGTGCACGAGGCCGCGAGCGGCGTTTATGGCGAGCTGCAGGCGGGCTCTTTCCTGTTCATGGACGCCGACTACGCGCAGAACGAGCGCGAACCGGCGCAGCCCGGGTTCGAGCACGCGCTCTACGTCAAGACCCAGGTCATCTCGGTGCAGGGCGACCGTGCCGTGTGCGACGCCGGCCACAAGAGCCACGCCATCGACTCCGGCCTGCCGCGCGTGGCGCTGCTGCCTCCCGAGCGCGCGCTGCACTATGCCAACGGCGGCGACGAGCACGGCATCCTCACGGCGCAGGGCGCACAGGCCCGGCTGCCGGCCATCGGCCGCATGCTGTGGCTGATCCCCGGCCACTGCGACCCCACGGTGAACCTGCACGATGCCCTGATCGGCGTGCGCGGCGGTCTGGAGACCGGGGTGGTGGAGCGCGTCATCCGGGTTGATGCCAGAGGCGCGCTGAGCTGATCGGCGCCAGAATCGGTGGCTTCGCGCGGCCTGGCCGCGCCCTGCCCTGTTCTGGAACGCCCTGCCCATGCACGCACTGCCGACGCCCCCTCACCCAATCCTGCGCCCTTTCGCCGCCGTGCAGGCGGTGCTGCTGCTCGCCGCGCTGACCGCGCTCATCGTGCAGCCCCCCGCCGCCCTGCCCCTGTGGGTGGCCGCCTGGCTCACCGCCGCCTGGGCCCTGTGGGCGCTGCTGCGCGGGCGCATCGGCATGCTGCTGGCGCTGGTGGTGCAGTGCGGGGCGCTGGCCACGGTCACCAGCGCCACGGGGCTGTTGCACTGGCACTGGCTGTTCAAGCCTCTGACCATGGTTTTCGCTATTGTTTTAGTAGCTTACAGCACTCACCCACAAAGCGCAAAAGGCACTTTTTATTCAAAATCCTGGTGGCTGCTGGGTGCGGCGCTCGTGGGCTCGCTCGCGGGCGATGCCTTCCTCATGGTCGAGGGTTTCTTCATCCCCGGGCTGGTGAGTTTCCTGCTCGCACATGTGGCCTACATCGTGCTGTTCCGCCAGGGAGTGGCCTGGTTCCCACGCCCTCTGGCACTGGTTGCCACATTGGGGGTGTGCGGGGCCATGTACGCCTTCCTCTGGCAAGGCGGGCTGCCGGTGGAACTGCGCATTCCAGTCGCGGTGTACGTGACGGTGATCGCGCTGATGGCGGCGCAGGCCATTGGCCGGGCTGCCGTGCTGGGGGATCGCACGGCACGCCAAGTGGCGCTGGGTGCGTGCTTCTTCATGCTCAGCGATTCGCTGCTGGCCACCAACCGCTTTGTGCAGCCGCTGCCGCTGGCCCAGGTCTGGGTGCTGGCCACCTACTACGCGGCGCAGGCCTTCATCGTGCATGGCATGGTGCAGGCACTGCGCCAGCGCTGATCACTCGGCATCCGGCTGGCACGCCGGGTGCGCTGCCTGGAAGGGCGCGAGGCCCTCGCAGTGCTCCGCGATGCGCCGCACCGTGGGGAACGGCGCCAGGTCCAGGCCGAAGCGCCGCGCGTTGAACACCTGGGGCACCAGGCAGCAGTCGGCCAGCGTTGGCGTGTCGCCATGGCAGTACAGGCCGGTCTGCGCGTCACGCGCCAGCTGCGCCTCGATGGCTTCCAGGCCCAGCGCCATCCAGTGGTGTATCCAGGCGGTGCGCTGCACGTCGGTGGACTGCAAGGTGCCAGTGAGGTAGTTGAGCACGCGCAGGTTGTTCAGCGGGTGGATGTCGCAGGCCACGCTGAGCGACAGCGCGCGCACGCGGGCGCGGCCCACGGCGTCGGGTGGCAGCAGCGCGGGCGCGGGGCGCGTCTCTTCCAGGTATTCGAGGAGGGCGAGCGACTGCGTGAGCGTGGCGCTCCCGTCCTGCAGCGCGGGCACGAGCGCGGCCGGATTCACGGCGCGGTAGGCGGCCTGGAGCTGCTCGCCGCCGCCGCGCAGCAGGTGCACGGGCACGCTCTCGTAGGCCAGCCCCTTGAGCGCGAGCGCGATGCGCACGCGGTAGGCGGCCGAGCTGCGGAAGTAGGTGTAGAGCCGCAGCATGGTCACTTGGGAGCTGGCACGCGGCGCACGGTCTGGTCGATGGCGCCGAAGATGCTCTGGCCGGCGGCGTCGAACATCTCGATGCGCACGCGGTCGCCAAAGCGCAAGAAGGGCGTGACAGGCGCGCCGCCCTCGATGGTCTCGACCATGCGCAGCTCGGCCAGGCAGGCGTAGCCCACGCCGCCGTGCGCGATGCGGGAGCCATGCAGGCTGCCGTGCTTGTTCGACACCGTGCCCGAGCCGACGATGGAGCCCGCCGCCATGGCGCGCGTTTGGGTCACATGCGCCACGAGCTGGGCGAAGCTGAAGGCCATGTCCTGGCCCGCATCGGGGCAGCCGAAGGGCTGGCCGTTGAGCTGCACGTTCAGGGGGCGGTGCAGCTTGCAGTCCTGCCAGGCGTCACCCAGC
>JAANMX010001544.1_pt1 | contig 25864 bp, 14 predicted proteins | sample 7279681 | NCBI WGS metagenome assembly JAANMX01 (sample SAMN14094542, study PRJNA606508) | bioreactor metagenome | isolation source: A lab-scale SPAN reactor treating ammonium-rich wastewater day 351 | place: Ireland: Galway | collected 2018-01-01
GCATACCAGCGAACTCTTCGTGAACTCTTCGCAATCAGATTAAAGGCCCACAGCAGATGAGCGAGGGCGCGGCGCAATCTTCGCAAATTCTTCGCAATGTATTCTGGCGGGCTGCTACAGTTGGGGGAAATGCGCACCCCCTCCCAACCTCCCCCACTTTGGGGGAGGAGTCGATCCAGTTCCCTCCCTGGAACGGGGAGGGGTAGGGTGGGGTGGCTCAGCGGTTACGCTGGGGGAAAATATTTCTCAAACCCGGCGATCTCTGCCGCGCCGTCCAGGACGCCGATCTCCAGATGAAACTCCCGCACTTCGCCGGGCTGGATCTGTTGCAGATAGCCGTGCTTGCGGTTCCAGGCCCGGCCCAACATCGAAGCATTGCCCGGCTCGATTCCCATTACATACGTGCCCCGGTGAAAGTGTTGCCACTGGTTGAGCAGGGGCATTTCGGCCAGGGGATATTTCCAGTACATCCCTGTAGCCAAAGCGTCGTTGATCAGGCCAACGTGTACATTGCCCTCCCCGTCGGCCAGGGGGCGATGGACAAATACCGCATCCCCCGGGGTCTCCTGGGGTCTCTGCACAGTAGAATAGACCTCCGGCCCCACTTCGGCATCGGCCAGCCACTCAGTGGTCAATGTGCTGTGGATCAATACCCGGCTGCCGCCATCCAGCAACGGAAAGCCCGGATTGGTGTGATAGACAAACATCAGCGGCGAGGGGTCTACGCCCAGGTTTTCGATGCGGTCGTGGATGCGCAGCCGCTTCTCGCCCAGAACTGTGACAATCTCCCGGCGCAGTTCCAGATTTGTGCCAAAGACCAGCGCCTCGCGCATCTGTCCCCGAATGCGGGTGATATACTCCTCGCCTTCCCAGCCGTTCTCCACGGCCACATTTTTGGCGGGCAGAAAGGCCAGCCGCCCGTGGAGTCCCAACGGCTCATTCTCCACCTCCGGGTCTACCTCCGGGTGACCGGTGAAGGTGAGGCCACAGGTGGTGGTCAGCCCGCCAAAGAAGCCCCGCAGCCAGCCATAGCCCTGGGCTTCGTAGAAGGACGGCCCCACGTCGCCTGTGTTGCTGCGAAAGCAGAGGGAGATTCCTTTGTAATGGGCCGAGGCGATGTCCAAGGCCCGGCCCGGCAGCACCGAAAAGCAGAGGCCCGAAGCGTCGAAGACTTCGATCAGGTCTGCGCCCCGCTCGATGCCTTCGGTAGTGGCGGTCTTGCGGGTGTGGGCCACCTGGGAGATATCCCCCACCAGGTCCAGAAGTTCACGTTTGCTGTAGTTACGGCCAAAGAGATTGGGCATGGGTTTCTCCTGTCAGATTGTCTGTAGAATTCCAACGATTTTAGCGATACTTTGCCAGCACATTGCCGTAGCGGTGTACGGTCTGGCTGACTGCCTGCTCCCGCAAATAGTGGCCCAATTCCAGCCGGCCATTGGCCAGCAGTGGCCCTTCTATCACACTGATCCCCCCGTTGTTGAGCGCCCGGCGCAGCTCGGTTTCCAGGGGCGCCAGGGCACGCAGACGGTCCACCGGTGGCGGCGCAATTTGCAGGAGCGAGACCAGATTGCTCTCCCCCTCTTCCACCAGCGTAACACCTTCCGCCCGCTCCAGCCAGTGCCACGCCTCCATTCCGGGGCCGATGCTCAGATGGACGGCGGCCCGCACAGTAGCAGCGGCCAGCAGAGCCAGGGCCAGGGCCGGAGGTGGCGTCTGTCTGTCGGCGCGCAGAAGCAGGCCGCGCAGGGGGCGGTAGCGCAAGACATTTCTCTCGCCCAGGATGCGGCTGGGGTCGTGTTCCTGGCTGAAATGTTCGGCCCAGGCCCAGGCATAGGAGCCAGCCCCAGCGCGCAGAGTCTCCACCTGGCCCGGCGCCACCAGCAATTCCAACCGCTGCAACAGACTCGCCACTGGGGGCGCGGGCCGGGCACGCTTTTGGGGCAGCCCGCGCTGGCTCAGATGGCCGAACTGAAGCGCATAGTTCGGTCCCCCGGCTTTGGCCCCCGGCCCCACAACCGACGCCTTCCAACCGCCAAAGGGCTGGCGGCGCACAATCGCGCCGGTGATGTGGCGGTTGATATAGGCGTTGCCCACCTCCACCCGTTCCAGCCACTGCTCCACCTCCCGGTCATCCAGGCTGTGGATACCCCCGGTCAGCCCAAAGCCCACCCCATTGGCAAAGTCGATGGCCTCGCTCAAATCTCGTGCCCGCATCAGCCCCAACACCGGGCCAAAGCACTCGGTTTTGTGAAAGAACGAACCCGGCTGCACCCCCAGCTTAATCCCCGGCGACCAGAGCCGGTGACTGGCCAGATCGCCGATCTCCTGATCGGCAACCACCAGCGGTCGAGGCTCTAATAACCACTCCTCACCCGCATCCAGCACCGTCAGCGCCCGCAGGAGTTTGGGGCTGGGCGGCTGGGTCAGAGGCGTCTGCAAGGACGCTAACTCCCAGGCCGAACCCACAGCCCGGCTGGCCCCGGCGTCCCGTAGCTGGCGGCGAAAGTCCGGGTCGTCGTAGACCTCGGCCTCCAGAATCGCCAGGCTGGCCGCGGAGCATTTCTGGCCGTTGTGTCCAAAGGCCGAACGCACCAAATCCTTAATCGCCTGGTCCCGGTCGGCCAGGCTGGTGACAATCAGGCTGTCTTTGCCGCTGGTCTCGGCGAAGAGGCGCAGATGGGGCCGCCAGCCCTGAAAGAGCCGGGCCGTCTCGATGCTGCCGGTGAGAATGACCGCGGCGGTGCGCTCGTCCACAACCAACTGACGGCCAATTTCGTTGTCCGGCGCGGGGAGGAATTGGAGCACATTTTTTGGCACGCCGGCAGCCCACAGGGCCTGGGCCAACTGCCAGCCGGTCAGCACTGCTTCGGGCGCGGGTTTGAAGATGACGGCGTTGCCCGCCATCAGCGCTGCCAGCACGCCGCCGGCCGGGATGGCAAAAGGGAAGTTCCAGGGGGGCGTCACCACCACCACGCCCAGGGGGGCAAAGGCCACATCCGGCTGCTCGGCCAGCTTGTCCAGGCTGCGGGCGTAGTAACGGGCAAAGTCGATGCCTTCGGAGACCTCCGGGTCGCCTTCGCTGGGGGTCTTGGCCGCCTCCCGGAGCATTGCGCCGATCAGATCGCCCCGGCGCCGGGCCAGTTCGTCGCCCGCGGCCAGCAGAATCGTCTTGCGCTCGGCCACAGGACGGCTGCCCCACCCCTTCTGGGCCTGGACTGCCGTTGCCAATGCCCGCTCGACCAGTTCCGGCGTTGCCAGGCTATAGCGGAAGGAGATCTGGTCGGGCCGGGAAGGGTCGATACCCTCACCTGTCGCCGCGGTGTGGAGCAACTCTCCGGCGATTTGCAGAGGGATCGGTTCAATCCTTTTGTCGCGCCATCCGGCGGCAATTTCGGCAACCCAGCGCTGGTTGGCGGGCAGAGACCAGTCTGTGTCCGGTTCGTTGCGGAAGATCGGCTGGGGCTGGGGCTGTTCGTTGCGCCGGTCCTGGCTGCGGTTGGGGATGGATCGGGCGCTCTCCAGCAGGGTGCAGGCGTGGAGGAATTGCTCCCGCTGCTTATGCCATTCCGGGCTGCCCGGCTGCATCCCAAAGAGGTCGTGGAGGAAATTCTCCGGCGCGGTGTTCTCGTCCAGGCGGCGCACCAGATAGGCGATGGCGCTGTGAAAGTCTTCAGTCTTGACCACCGGCGCATAGAGCAGCAGCCCGCCCGCCTCGGTCTGCACAGAGCGGGCCTGGTGGTTTGCCATCCCTTCCAGCATTTCAAAGTCTACAAATTCCTCCACCCCGGCCGCCTGGCGCAGGAGCAGGGCATAGGCAATGTCGAAAAGATTGTGGCTGGCGACGCCCATACCCACGGCCCGGGCCCGGGCCGGGTGGCAGCCATAGGCCACCATCCGCTTGAAGTTGGCGTCCACTTCGGGTTTGTTGGTGTAGGGCGCCTGGGGCCAGCCGTGCTGGGCCGCCTCTACCCGCTCCATAGCCAGATTGGCGCCTTTGACGATGCGGATTTTGATAGGCGCGCCACCCCGTCCCGCCCGCGCCAGTGCCCAGTCAGTCAGCCGCTGCTGCTCGTAAAAGCTATCCGGGATATAGGCTTGCAGGACAATCCCCGCGGAGAGGGGCGTAAATTCGGTTTCGTCCAGCACCTCTTTGAAGGCGTCCAAAGTCAGGTGCAGGTCGCGGTACTCCTCCATATCCAGATTGATAAATTTATGGGTGCTGTGGCCGTCCGGGCGGGTATAGCGGTGGGCCATTGCCTGGCGGTAGAGGGTGCGCAGCCGTTCTTTGACCAGTTCGACCGTAGGGCGATAGGCGACCAGATTGATCTGGCTAAAAACCGATGAGACTTTGACGGAGATGTACTCTACATCGGGCCGGGCCAGCAGGGCCAGATAGGCGGTCATACGCCGGGCCGCCTCCTCCTCGCCCAGAATGGCCTCGCCCAGTTGGTTGAGATTCAGCCGCACACCGCCCGCCCGCCGCCGTTGCAGATAGCGGCGCAGGTCGCCCTCCTCGCCGGGGAGGATGACTGTGCGGGTCTCCTGGCGCAGTCGGGCGATAATCGGCGGCACGACGACTGCGGGCAGATAGTGGCCCATCACCCCGCCGACGGTGAGCGCGGTGCGCTCCCACCAGTCCATATATTGGGGCGTGCCATACTCATCCAGCAGGTGAGAAATCTGGTCGGCGATGCGCGCCGGCTGGTGGCTGCGAAAGGCCTGGTCCACCATCCCAATCGTCAGCTCTTTGCCCAGGGGATCGTTCATCAGCCGGGCCAACCGTTCGGACTGCTCTTTCTCCGCAGCAGTCTGCCCGGCCTGGGCGCGGATCAGCAGCTTTTCGGCCAGAGCCACGGCTGCCTGGGCCAACTCGGCGGGGGGGAGTTCAAAAGGCGAGAGGGACATCGGCGTCGCTCCTGTGCGGGGTGGGTAAAGAGTGAGAATCTTCTACCAGTATACCATTAGGGGAGCGGGGATGAGATGCTGCGATGATGGGAGATGCGCTATCATCGCAGCATCTCATCATCTCATGCCCACGGCTTGAGGAGGACTTTCCCGCACTGGCCTCCCACCTGCGTCTCCCAGGCGGTCTGGACTTCTTGCAATGGGAAGCGGTGGCTGATCAGGTGGTCGATTTTGTGGCTGTTGGCCGCGATGACCCGCAGAATCTTTGGGGTGAGGGCCAGGTTGTAGTGCCAGGAGCCGTGCAGGGTCAGCCCTTTACGGATCATATCGTCGCTGATGAAAAGCTGTGAGGGGTTGCGCCCGGACTCGCCCACGAAGGAGAGAGTACCTTTGCGCCGGGTCCCGTCGATGCAGAGCCGGTGCGCGGCGGCCACGCCGGAGCAGTCGATGGAATGTTCTACGCCCCGGCCATTGGCGGTGAGCGCCAGAATCTGGGCCAGGGCGTCCGGCGCGGCGGGGTCAATCACCGCTTCTGCGCCCAATTCTATCGCCTTTTGCGCCCGCCAGGGATTGCTCTCCACGCCGATCACCCGCGCCCCCCGGAAGGTGGCGTTGATTACCCCGCCCAGCCCCACCGGCCCCAGCCCGGTGATGAGAACGGTGTCCAGCACGCCCGCGGCCACCCGTTCCAGTGCGCCGTAGGTTGGCCCCAGCCCGCAGCAGGCCATAGACGCCTGGTCGTAGCTCATCCCGTCGGGGATGGGCACAAGCTGGCGCGCCTGTTTGAGCAGGTACTGGGCCATTGTGGCGCTGCCCTCCCGGCTGCCGTGAATGGCGGCGAAGTCCGCCGGGTCCTGGCAGTGGATGTACTCTCCGGCCAGGCAGAGGGAGCAGACGCCGCAGGGGTTCTGGGGCATGACCACCACCCGGTCGCCCACCTGCCAGCGCCCGGGCTGGGCCACCTCCACCACTTCGCCGGCGGCTTCGTGGCCGAGTTGCTGGCTGGGCGTCCCGGCCAGAAAGCTCTTGTATTCCGTACACATCGGCGCAGTGTGGACCTTCACCAGCACCCAATCGGCTTTGGCCTGGGGGGTGGGGACGTCCGCTACGCCGCCCTGACACACACCGGTTATGATTGCCTTGCGTATGACAGCCCCCCGTCCGGTAATTTCAACTCTCCTCCTCCGCGCCAATAAACTGCCGCTCGTAAAGATTGCGATAGACCCCATCCAAGGCCAGCAACTCCTCGTGTCGCCCTTTCTCCACAATTTTTCCGTCCTGAATGACACAGATGACATCCGCATTGCGGATGGTACTCAGGCGGTGGGCGATGACAACCGATGTGCGGGCCGAGAGCAGCCGGTCCAGAGCTTCCTGAATCAGCGCTTCGGTGATGGTGTCCACACTGGCCGTGGCCTCGTCCATCACCAGAATGCGGGGATCCGCCAGCACAGCCCGAGCGATGCAGACCAGTTGGCGCTGGCCCACAGAGAGATTGACGCCCCCTTCCACAATCTCCGTGGCGTAGCCATTGGGCAGGTCCACAATAAAGTCGTGGGCGTTGGACATACGCGCCGCGCTCTCCACATCCCGCATATCCGCGTCGGGTCGGCCAAAGCGGATGTTGTCCGCCACAGTGCCGGGAAAGAGAAAGGGTTCCTGGGAGACCAGCCCCATCTGGCGGCGCAGAGACTGCTGGGTGACCGTGCGCACGTCGATGCCGTCGATGCAGACCGCGCCGCCGGTCACGTCGTAGTAGCGCCCCACCAGATTGGCGATGGAAGATTTGCCCGCGCCCGTCGGCCCTACCAGCGCTACCATCTGCCCCGGTTCGATGACCAGCGAAACGTCGTGCAGCACTTCCGTCTCTGGCGTATAGGAGAAATGCACCCGGTCCAATTCGATGCGCCCACGAATCGGGGGCATCTCCAGCGGTGTCTCCGGCTCCGGCACTTCAGGCCCGGTGTCCAGCAATTCCAGCACCCGTTCGCCCCCGGCCATGGCCTGCTGCATTGTGGTGTAAAGCTGGCTCATCTCCTGCACGGGCTGGAAGAAGCGGCTGACGTAGGCCAAAAAGGCCACAACAATGCCCAGCGTCAACTCATCGGCGGCTACAGCACGCCCGCCAAACCAGAGCACGACCGCGGTGGAGAGAATGCCCAAAAAGTCCATTGTGGGCAGAAAGACGAAAGAGAGACTCATAGCCCCCACATGCGCGGTCCGGTTGGCGTCGTTGACTTTGGCAAAGCGGCGCTGGGTCTCCTCCTCCTGGGCAAAGGCTTGAATCACCCGCATACCGGTCAGGTCCTCGGCCAGAGTGCCCACAATCGCGGCCACGCTGCGCCGGGTCTCCCGGAAGGCGCTCTTGGCGTGGCGGGAAAAGACGCGGGTTACAATCAGCATCAGCGGGATGACGCTGAAGGTGATGAGCGCCAGCCGGGGACTCATCGTCAGCATCACAACGACTGTGCCCACCAGCACCAGCACATCCCCCACCAGTGTAATCAGCCCCTGGGAGAGCAATTCGTTGATCACCGACACGTCGCTGATGACCCTCGAAATGGTGACGCCGATAATGTGTTTGTCGTGATAGCCCAGGGAAAGGCGCTGTAGATGTTCCACCAGCCGCGAACGCAGGGTAGCCAGCACCCGCTGTCCTACCCAGGAGAGGAGATAGCGCTGACCGGCTGTACTGATATAGAGGGCCAGAAACGCGCCGCCCATCAGCAGGGAAATCCGCCCCAGACTCGCAGTGTCCTTTGCCACAATCGCGCCGTCGATCGCCACTTTCATCAGATAGGGCACGGCCAGGGTCAGCCCGCTGGCGATCAGCATCAGGCCAAAGGCCAGGGCCATTTTGGCTGTGTGGGGGCGCAGAAAGGCCAGCAGACGCAGGGTCACCTGGGGGTCAAAAGCCTTGCCCTCTTTTTCGTTGGCCAGGCTGCGCATGGCATGGCCCGGCCCACCACTTCGTCCGACAGATCCGATTGAGAAGCTCATAATAATTTTGAATGGTGAATTATGAATTGAGAATCGTGAATTGAGAATTGTGAATGGGGCTACGCTCGCTGCAACTGGCCGGCGTAGATGCGTTGGTAGAGGGAGGAGGTTGCCAGCAGTTCTGCGTGGCTTCCCGCCGCGGTGACCTGCCCCTTTTCCAGAATCAGTATCAGGTCGGCCAGGCGCACAGTACTCAGCCGCTGGGCAATGATCACCGACGTGCGCCCTTCCATCAGCCGGGCCAGGGCCTTCTGGATCAGCCGTTCGGTCTCCGTGTCCACGCTGGCCGTGGCATCATCCAGAATCAGAACCCGGGGGTTCTTCAGCAGGGCACGGGCAATGGCGATACGCTGGCGCTGCCCCCCGGAGAGGGTCGCGCCCCGTTCGCCCACTTCCGTCTCGTAGCCATCCTTCATTTGCAGAATGAAGTCGTGGGCCTGGGCCGCTTTGGCTGCTTCGATCACCTCTTCGTCCGTGGCGTCGGGCCGGCCAAAGGCGATATTTTCCCGAATGCTGGTGGCAAAAAGGGTGGATTCCTGCAGGACGATCCCCACCTGGCGGCGCAGGGAGGCCTGGGTTACGCTGCGCAGGTCGATACCGTCGATGGTCACCCGCCCGCTGCTGGGGTCGTAGAAACGGGGAATCAGGTTGATGACGGAAGATTTTCCCGAACCGGTCGGCCCCAGCAGGGCCAACACCTGGCCGGGTTTTACAGCAAAAGAGACGCCGTCCAGCACCCGGTGGGGTTTGGTGTAGGCAAAGCTCACATTCTCGAAGCGCAGATGGCCCTGTACCGGGGGCAGGGGTCGGGCGTCGGGCGCGTCCTGCACTTGGGATTCAGCGTCCAGCACATCGAAGATGCGCTCTGCCGATGCGCCGGCCTGGGCAATGGCAGGGATAATCATCCCAAAGCGGCGCACGGGGCCGTTCATCTGGGAAAGATAGGTGGTAAAGGCGATCAGATCGCCCAGGGTGATCTGGTTGCGGATGACCAGCAGCCCGCCGTACCAGAGGATGAAGACCGTCGCGGCGTTGGCGATCAGGTCCATCAAGGGGATATTGACCGCCTGCAAACGGGCCGCATAGGCCGAGAGATCAAACCAGGCCCGGTTCTCCTTTTCAAACCGCTCGATCTCCTCGTCTTCCTGGGCAAAGGCTTTGACGATGCGCGCCCCTCGCAGATTCTGCTCCAGCCGGGTGGTCAGCACGGCCATCTGCTTCTGGATGGCCAGGGAGAGGGGGCGGAACTGTGCGCCAAATCGCGTGGCGTGCCAGGCCAGCAGGGGCATTGTCACCAGGGCCAGCAGAGCCAGCCGGGGGTTCATCCAGAGCAGGGCGATGGCCGTGCCCACCAGCAGCACCACCGCATTGACCAGCCCCAGCACCGCCCGTCCGGTCAGAAAGCGCACCCGCTCCACATCCTGCATGGCCGTGGAGAGCAATTGTCCCGACTCTGTACGGTCGTGGTAGGCAAAAGAGAGATTGCTCAGACGGTCCAGTAGCCGATTGCGCAGATCGTAGCAGACGCTCTGGGAAGCCACTTCGGTCCAGCGCCCCTGCAGAAAGGTCAGAACCCCCCGCACAACGGTCAACCCCAGCAGGGCCAGCACCGACCAGGTGAGCAGTTTGGTATCGCCAGCGCCGATGCCCACATCGATAATCCAGCGGATAAACTGGGGCGTGGCCAGGGTGATGAGGGTAATCCCGATCAGCGCGCCATACGCGCCGCCGGTCAATTTCCAGTAGGGGCGCAGAAGGAGAAAGGCGCGCCAGAGATAGCGCCGGTGTTGGGCGGCTGGGGCCGCGCTGGCCAGGGGAGGCGAGGCTGTGGTTGTGGTCATAAGTACAAATCCGGTTTAGAGGGATAATCAATCTGGGAACTATTGTACCACAGAGTTACGGGAAAAAAAGTGCTGGAAAAGCAAAGTGATCCTAGTCATATGGGTAGAGGTGTATTTCTTTTAGGTGTGCTATACTGTGTGCAGCTATCAGATAGGTATGCTATACTGTGTGTAGCTGTTAGATCGCGCCACCCATAAAGGGGTCCGTTACTTTCTCGACCCCCACCCCCCACCCCACACCGTCGAGGTGTATAAATGCAGCCAAGAGATTATTTTATCTCCGCATTGGAACGCCGTCCCTTTATCGGTCGCGTCCCCCATTTCGAGTTGGTCTTTTATCTTACAATGGAAGCCTTCGGCAAAGTCCATCCCGGCCACCGTAACTACGGTCAATGGATACAGATGGAGGAGAAAGAACGTAATCTGCACCGGGACGAAATAGCGGATATCTTCATCCGCACTGCCGAGCGCTATGAACACAGCGCCATTTTTATGCACCCCAACCCCTCTTCAGTCGAAGAGGACATTCAGTTGATCGACCGTATCCGAGACCGGACAGGAGATCGCTACTTTCTTATGCGCCACGGGGATGCCACTTTCAGCGTCCCCGACGGGACAAAGATGACAGAATTTGTCTATCGGCTCTACGACGAGCCGGAGAAGGTGAAAGCGCAAGCCCAGGAGCAGGTGAATCAGGCATTGGAACGGGCCGAAAAGCTGGCACGGCACGGCGGGCTGGACGGTTTCGCGCTCTGTGCCGATTACTGTTTCAACAGCGGCCCTTTTCTCAGCCCGGCCCAGTTTGGGGAGTTTATTACCCCCTATCTGGCCCAGTTGATTGCCGGTTATCGGGCGCTGGGCTTCTACGTTATCAAACACACAGACGGGAATATCATGCCCATTCTGGACCAGCTTTTGCAGGCAAAGCCCCATGCCCTGCACTCGTTGGACCCACAAGGCGGTGTGGATATAGCAGAAATCAAACGTCTGTGCGGCGATCAGGTCTGTCTGATCGGGAATGTCAACTGTGGCCTGCTGGACACAGGCAGCGATGAGGAGGTGATCGAATCTGTCCGCTATGCACTCAGCCACGGCATGCCCGGGGGCGGCTATATCTTTTCCACAAGCAATTGTATCTATACCGGAATGCGTTTGACCCGCTATGAATTGATGTTGGATATCTGGCGGCGCGAAGGCAACTATCTCTATTCCCCAATTTCATCCCAGTGAGGTGATACGATGTCGAGTGAAGAAATTCTGGACCAGATTTATGACGGCGTACTGCGCGGTGACACCCGGACCGTCACCGCGGGCATTCAGGCCGGCCTGGCAGCCGGGCTGGACCCACAGCAGCTATTGGACGATGCAATGGTAGCCGCTATGGAAGAGATCGGCCACCGCTTCGAGAGCAACGAGTGCTTTGTGCCAGAAATGCTGATTGCGGCCAGGGCGATGAAAGAGGGGGTCTCGGTTCTGACACCCCACCTGGTCGATGCTGGGGTTCGCTCCCTGGGCAAAGTGGTAATCGGCACCGTGCGGGGCGATGTCCACGACATTGGCAAGAATCTGGTGCGGATTATGATGGAGAGTTCGGGATGGGAGGTCATCGATCTGGGCGTGGATGTGGGGCCGGAACGCTACGTGGCCGCCGTACAGGAGCATCAGCCCCGCATCGTTGGGTTGAGCGCGCTCCTGACTACCACAATGCCCAATATGAAACTGATCATCGACGCGCTGAAGAACGCGGGCGTGCGCGATCAGGTGAAGGTGATGATCGGCGGTGCGCCCGTGACCCAGGAGTATGCCCGACAGTTGGGCGCTGATCTCTACGCGCTGGACGCGGCCGCCGCAGCCGAAATTGCCAAGACTTTGGCGATGTAGCGTCGCGCAATCATGACTCAACTGCAAAAAGCATTTTCAGCCACGGATGGACACAGATTCACACGGATAAACACGGATGTCACTCCTGAATTTCTCAGCGTCTCTGCGTCTTGGCGAGAGAATCTAACCTTTTTGCAGTGGACTCAATACATAAGACGCAAAACGGTTTGATATTGGACCTGCCCGGTTTCGGAAAACCGGGCAGGTCTTCAGATCGCCTGCCCCATTTGCCCCATTTCTGGGATACATCCTCTTGGGTTGCCCAATTGGGAAGTTGAATGGAAGGCTGGTCCACTGGCAATCCCCCTGTTCGTTAGATTGTGCTATCCAACACGAAGAACTTCCATACTCAGTAGACCACAATGTTGCCGAGCCTAACTCAGGACTTTGGACCGGTGACTGCGGACTACTGATACTCCTATCCGCCTTCCGAGTGCCGCTAATGAACTATGGCTTCGTAATCGACAACCGCAAGTGTATTGGCTGCCACGCCTGTTCCACCGCATGCAAAGCCGAAAACGACGTTCCCCTCTCGGTCAACCGCACCTGGGTCAAATATGTGGAGACGGGTCTCTATCCCGACAGCCGCCGCCACTTTCAGGTGACCCGCTGCAACCACTGCGTCAACCCGCCCTGCGTGCGCATCTGCCCGGTGACGGCGATGTACCAGCGCGCCGATGGCATCGTCGAATTCGACAGCGACGCCTGTATCGGCTGTAAAGCGTGTATGCAGGCGTGTCCCTACGACGCCATCTATCTCGACCCGGAGAGCCACACGGCGGCCAAGTGCCACTACTGCGCTCACCGGGTCGATCTGTTTTTAGAGCCGGCGTGCGTCGTCGTCTGCCCGGAACACGCCATCATCGCCGGGGATATGGACGATCTGTTCAGCGAAATCAGCCACCTGCTCGCCCGCCAGAACGTGACCGTGCGCAAACCGGAGCAGGGCACCGCCCCCAAACTTTTCTACATCGAAGGCAACGCCGCCGCTCTGCACCCCACCGCCACGGAACGCACACCGGATAGCTTCCTCTGGGCGGATGTGATTCCGCTGCACAGTGACAGGGTGACAGGGTGGCAAGGTGACAAGGTGAATAGGAGCACCCCGTCACCCCTTCACCCTGTCACCCTGTCAGACACCCCCCCTGGACTGCGCACCCCCGGCCCCCAGGGCCTCCCCGGAGCCGGCCCCATCCAGTTCGGCGGGCGGATGGCGGAGCAGATGGTGCAGGTGGCCTACAACGCCCAGCATCTGATCCCCTGGCACTGGCCTGTGCCCGCCTATCTGGTCACAAAAGCCATCGGCAGTGGACTCTTTATGCTCCTGGCCCTGGGCCCGGGGCTGGGACTCTTTGCCCTGGACGGGCTGACAGCGACGGTCTTCGGCCTCTTTGCCCTGCTCTTTATCGCCGCCACCACCGGTCTGCTGGTCTGGGATTTGGAGCGGCCCGAACGTTTTCTGCTCATTCTTATCCGCCCCCAGTGGAAAAGCTGGCTGACCCGGGGCGCGTTTCTGCTGATCGGTTTCAGCGTGCTGGCGGCGGTCTGGTGGTTGTTGGAAATGCTCGCCTATACAGGCGCTAGGGGTGCGCCGCCTCTGCGTGGATTGTTGCTCTGGCTGGGACTGCCCCTGGCCGGGGGCGTGGCCGTCTACACCGCCTTCCTCTTCGGCCAGGCCGAGGGGCGGGACCTGTGGCAGAGTACGCTGCTGCCGGTGCATTTGCTCATTCAGTCTTTGATGGTGGGCAGCGGCTTCGCCCTCTTCCTCGATCTTTTTATGACGCTCCCGGCTGAACTGACCGCCACGGCACGCACGGTCTTTGTCGTTCTGCTGCTGGTAGACCTGCTGGTGACGCTGCTGGGCGAGTTCGGGATGCCCCACGCCAGCGAAGTTGCGGCCCAGGCCGCCCACGAAATCAGCCACGGGCGCTACCGCGCCCACTACTGGCAGGGCAGCATCGGGCTGGGCCACGCACTCCCCCTCCTGCTCCTGTGGACCGGCTTCCCGTTTTTGGCCGCCCTGGCCGGTCTCTGCGCCATCGCCGGGCTGTATTTGTACGAGTACGCCTTTGTGATGGCGCCCCAGGAGATTGCGAATTCGTAAGGGAACGCCACCTTTCCTTCCGCCCTATTTCTCCAGAGGTATGAAACGTGAAACGTGAAATCAAACGAACCCTCTCACGTTTCACGTTTCACGCATCTGGAGGAGAAACCCAGCATCAACGAGTATCGCCATGACCTCCGACTCCAAACTCTCCCGCCTTTTCGCCGCGGTGTTGAAAAGCCCGGCCCTGCCCAGCCCCGCGGCGGCCACGAATGTGGCGGGCCAGGCCTTGCCCCGCTACGCCGAGAGCGACGCGCAGCCGGAGGCCGTTGAACTGACAACTGTCCTCCACCCGGACGGGCGGATGAGCCAATACCCGCCGTCCGAGAAGTGGGACGATTGGGTGGAGTGGGATGGCAAACTCTGGCCGAAGAGGGTGGCCCGGCGCTATACGCTTGTGCCCACCGTCTGCTTCAACTGCGAGAGCGCCTGCGGTCTGTTGGCCTATGTGGACAAGACGACTTTCGAGATTCGCAAATTCGAGGGCAACCCGGTCCACCCCGGCAGCCGGGGACGCAACTGCGCCAAAGGCCCCGCCACCCACAACCAGACCTACGACCCGGAGCGCATCCTCTACCCGCTGAAACGGGTGGGCAAGCGGGGCGAAGGCAAGTGGAAGCGCATCAGTTGGGAAGAGGCCCTGGAGGAGATCGCCGCCAAAATGCGGGAGAGCCGTCAGCGCCGCCGGGATGGGATTATGTACCACGTAGGGCGGCCCGGCGAGGACCACTACACCAACCGCTGCATCACCGCCTGGGGGGTGGACGGCCACAACAGCCATACGAATATCTGCTCGGCAGGGGCACGGGCCGGCTACACCCTCTGGGGCGGCTTCGACCGGCCCAGCCCGGACTACGCCAACGCCCGCACAATTCTTCTCATCTCCAGCCATCTGGAGACGGGCCACTACTTTAACCCCCACGCCCAGCGCATTATCGAGGGCAAAATGGACGGGGCCAAACTCATCACCTTCGACCCCCGGCTGAGTAACACCGCGTCGATGAGCGATCTCTGGCTGCCCACCTGGCCCGGCAGCGAGACGACCGTCCTCCTGGCTATCGCCAACCATCTGATTCAGAACGACCTCTACGACAAAGAATTCGTGCGCCGCTGGGTGAATTGGGAAGAGACGCTGGGGGCGGTGGCAGGCGGTGCCCTGAGCCTGTCGAAGGGTGGCAAGTTGCAGGTGGCAGACGAACTCGCCGACGCAATTCGCAATTCGCAATTCGCACCCGGTTCACCCGAACGCCTCGCCCTCTTCGACCGCCTCCTCAAATCCCTCTACGCCGAATTCACCTTCGAACGGGCCGCGGAGGAGAGCCAAGTGCCGGTGGAGCGTATCCGGGAGGCCGCGGCGGCTGTGGCGAAGTGTGAGGGTAAGCTGGCGACCCACACCTGGCGCAGCGCCAGCATCGGCAATCTGGGCGGCTGGCAGGTGGCCCGGGCGCTTTTCTTCCTGAATGTGCTGACCGGCAGTGTGGGCACGCCCGGCGGCACATCGGGCAACAGTTGGAACAAATTCACGCCCAAACCCTTCAAGACGCCCCCGGCCTTCAACGCCTGGAACGAACTGCACCTGCCCCACGAATGGCCCATCGCCCACTACGAAATGAGCTTTCTGCTCCCCCATTTTCTGGAAGAGGGGCGGGGGGAGATCGACGTCTACTTTACCCGGGTCTACAACCCGATGTGGATCAACCCGGACGGCTTTCTGTGGCTGAAGCATCTGCAAAACGAAGAGACGATGAAATGTCACGTAGCCCTGACCCCCACCTGGAACGAGTCGGCCTGGTTCGCCGATTACGTCCTGCCGATGGGCCACGCGGGGGAGCGCCACGACCTGATGAGCCAGGAGACCCACGCGGGCCAGTGGCTGGCCTTCCGTCAGCCTGTGCGCCGGGTGGCAATGGAGCGGGCAGGGCAGCCGGTCAAATTCAGCTACGAGGCCAACCCCGGCGAAGTCTGGGAGGAGAACGAGTGGTGGGTGGAGCTTTCGGGCCGGATGGACCCGGACGGCAGCCTGGGCATCCGCCAGTGGTTCGAGTCTCCCTACCGGCCCGGCGAGCTGATCAGCCAGGACGAGTATCACCGCTGGATTTTTGAGAACAGCGTGCCCGGTCTGCCCGCGGCGGCAGAGAAAGAGGGGTTGACCCCCCTGGCCTTTATGAAAAAGTATGGGGTCTTTGAGATTGTCAAGGATTATTATGCGCCCTATGAAAAGGAAGTGGCCGAGGGGGGCGTAGAGGTGGACGGGGTGCGCCGGACGGGCTTCACCACCCCCAGCAAAAAGCTCGAATTCTTTAGCCCGACGATGCACGAATGGGGCTGGCCGGAGCGGGAATATACGATTCCCTGGCCGCTGAAAAGCCACGTCCACCCGGACAACATCGACCGGGGCAAGGGGGAGATGCTTCTGCTGCCCAACTTCCGCCTGCCCACGCTGATCCACACCCGCAGCGCCAACGCCAAATGGCTCTACGAAATCAGCCACAAAAACCCGGTCTGGATGCACCCCTCCGACGGGGCCCGGCTGGGCGTGGGCAGCGGCGATCTGGTGCGGGTGACGACGGAGATCGGCTATTTTGTGGACAAAGTGTGGATCACCGAAGGCATCAAACCGGGGGTGATTGCAATGAGCCACCACCTGGGCCGCTGGCGTCTGCAAGAGGATGTGGGGGTCAATCCGGGGATGTCGGCCCTGGCCCGGCTGGACGAGGACGGCGCGGGGGGCCATACGCTCAATATCATCCACGGCGGGCGCTCCTGGGAGACCTTCGACCCGGATACCAGCCGCATCTGGTGGGAGGATGTGGGCGTGCATCAAAACCTGACCCACGCCGTGCATCCAGACCCCGTCAGCGGCGCGCACTGCTGGCTGCAAAAGGCGTCGAACGTGCGCAAGGCCGATCCCGGCGACCGCCACGGCGACGTATGGGTGGACACCAACCGCTCGATGGAAGTCTACCTCGAGTGGCACGCCCTCACCCGCAGCGCGGTCACCCACAGCCCGAACGGAACGCGACGGCCCAAGTGGTTCAAGCGCCCACTTTCGCCCGCAGCCGAGGCGTATAAATTGCCGGAGAAGCCCTGGAGAACTTGACAGGGTGACAAAAAGGCCGGGTGACAAGGTGATAAAATGTCAGTTTACGCCCGTGTCGAGTATAGTACGTAGCGGAGATTCTGCTATACTCAGGGGAGAATCCACGGCGGATGACCCACAATTCCTGGGGGAATCGTCGTCATCCGCCGTCTGTCAATTCACCCACTCTACGGAGACGCGCTAATGGACTTTGCACGAACGAACAAACGACGAACCCTCCTGGCTTGTTGCCTGCTCCTGCTGCTCGTTGTGTCGGGATGCAGCGGCCCCACTTCCAGCGCGCCCTCGCCAAATGCGGATGCCTCAGCCGCGCCTCCCCTGAAATTAGACCCTTCTGTGGATGCCAAAACCCTCGCCGCGGTCAAAGATCGGGCCGATGTACTGGTGTTCGATGTGCGGGAGCAGTGGGAATACGACGAGAAGCACATTCCCGGCGTCCAGCTCATTCCAATGAACACAGTCCCCGCCCGCCTGAGTGAAATCCCGAAAGACAAAGAGGTGATCGTCACCTGTCGCAGCGGCAACCGTAGCGGTCAGGTGGTCGAGTTTTTGCGTCAGCAGGGCTTTACGAATGTCCACAATATGACCGGAGGCATTCTTGCCTGGGAAGCGGCGGGGTACGCGGTCGAGCGATAACAATCGGTTCTGCAGAAACCTGACAACCGGAATTCTTTTCGCTCCAACGACCAAATGCTTCGGTTTCACTTCTCTGTTGCAGAGTACCTGCACCTTTTGTCCGGGTTTGATTTGCAACGCATCCCGCACGTCCCGGGGAATGACGACCTGATATTTGGGAGAGACTGTGACTGTATTCATACGATTGTCCTGTCAATATGGCAAGCGTAGCACATACATCCATCGTATCGCGTTTTTGTGGTAAATTCAAAGGCGTGTGGTGTATTGCCCATTTTCGTATCTTTGTACCTATCGTTTCCGATAGACACCCGCATCTGTCAGTGTGGGCCGCTGGGGTCGCCCGGCCACCAGTGCGCCGTCCTGCACAAATTCCTCTTCCCGCCCCGCCAACTCCTCGATCAGCCGTTCGCGCCAAACCGCGACACGCGCCGCTGATTCCCCACTCAGATCGTGCAATTCAGTCGGGTCATTTGCCAGGTCAAAGAGCAGTTCCCGTCCGCTCTGGCTGTACCAGACATACTTTTCCCGGCCATCGGTCAGCCACTGGTTGGAATCGGCGTGGAGAAAATGCTCGCCGTGGAGATAGGGCCGCCAGCCGTCGGTTTCCCCCCGCACCAGCGGCAGAATACTGCGCCCGTCGATGTGATCCGGCACGGCCACACCGGCCAGATCGCAAAAGGTGGGCAGCAGATCGCGCAGTTCGATGACCTGATCGACCTGCCGCACCTGTTGGCTGGCCCGTCCGGCCTGATGCACATCAGCGCTTTTGGGCAGGCGCAGAATGAACGGTAGCCGGGCAGAGCTATCGAAGGGGTAGCCTTTGGCGATGTGGTTGTGGTCGTAGAGCATCTCCCCGTGATCCGATGTAAAGACAATCGCGGTGTTATCCAGCACGCCGTTTTCGTACAACGCCTGGAACATCCGGTTCAGGCTGTAGTCGATGTGGCTGATCTGGGCGTAGTAGGCCCGGCGGGCGTAGTCCCGCTGGGCCGCATCCGTGGGCACGGGACTGTCCAGCCCGCGTACGGGCAACGCGTCCGGCGCCCAGTCACCCATCACCGGGTCGGGCAGTTCTTTGGCCAGATAGCGGTCGAGAAAGGATTGGGGCGGGTCCAGGGGCGGATGGGGTCGGTGATAGGACATCATCAAAAAGAAGGGTTTGGTGGGGTCCCGGCGGCGCAGAAAATCGATGCTCTGGCTGGTGACCCAACTGGTGGGATGGAGCATTTCGTCGTAGGGCCAGGGCCGGGCCGCGTAGCCGTTGCAGCCCACGCCTGAATCGATGTAATCTGCCTGGGGACCGAGCCGTTCCCGCAGCCAGGGGGTGTAGTCATCCACCAGCCCGTAGTCGTCCCGCTTGGCGCGCTCCCGGTGCAGATAGCCGTCGTGGAGAATCACATTGTGGAAGCCCATCAGATTGCGGGCCGGGTGGGTATGCATCTTTCCCACGCATTGGGTGTGGTAGCCCGCATCGGCCAGCAGGCCGGGCAGGGTCACGTCGTAGCGCCAGTCGATGTGATCGTTGTAGCCCACAAAGCCCGTATGCCGGGGGGAGAGACCCGTGAAAATCGTGGCTCTGGCTGGCACACAGGTGGGGGTAGCCGCGTAGGCCTGGGTGAAATTGACACCCTCGTGGGCCAGGCGGTCCAGATGGGGTGTTTCGGCCACAGGATGACCGGCGAAACCGAGCGCGTCGGCCCGCCACTGGTCTACGCAGATAAAGAGGAGATTCGGTCGATTGTCGGTGGATTCTGTAGGCATTGATGCAATCCCTTGTGTGCTTGATGGTTTTCTCTGTATGCTACTCGCCGGAAGCGTGTCGTCTGCTGTCTGCCGTCCGCCGCCCGCGGTCACTCCCCCGGCACATTCGCCCGCAACTCCGCCAGCCAGACCGCCGCCGAGGAGTCGCTGGGTGCGCGCCAGTCCCCCCGGGGGGAGAGACTGCCGCCGCTGCCCACCTTCGGGCTGTTGGGCACAGCCGAGCGCTTGAACTGGCTGATCTGAAAGAAGCGGAAGAGGAAGAGTTCCAGCCACTTTTTGATAGTGGGCAGGTCGTACTGGTTGCGCTTCTCCTCCGGCAAAAACTCCGGCCACTCGCCCCGGGCCCGCTCCCCCCAGGCGTGGAGAGCCAGAAAGGCCACTTTGCTGGGCCGGAAGCCGTAGCGGGTGATGTAGTAGAGGTGGAAATCCTGCAACTCGTAGGGGCCGATCTTCGCTTCTGTACTCTGGGCAGGCTGAGAGCCGTCCTCCCCTTCACCAGCCGGGACCAGCTCCGGCGAGATTTCCGTGTCCAGAATCGCTTGCAGGACAGCGCTGGTGGCGTCGTCGAACTGGTGGGAGCCGATGACCCAGCGGATGAGGTGCTGGATGAGTGTCTTGGGCACGGAGCCGTTCACATTGTAGTGGCTCATATGATCCCCCACGCCGTAGGTGGCCCAGCCCAGGGCCAGTTCGCTCAGGTCCCCCGTGCCCAGAACAATCGCGTTGTTGTGGTTCGCCAGCCGGAAGAGATGGCTGGTGCGCTCCCCGGCCTGGACATTTTCGAAAGTGATGTCGTAGAGCGGTTGGGGATTGGGGATCGGGGATTGGGGATTGGGGGGAACGGCATCAGCCGAATATCCAATATCCAATATCCCGAATGGGTGGCCGATGTCCCGAAACATCTGCATCGCCGACGGGCGGATGTCGATTTCATGCGCGCTGACGCCCAGGGCCTCCATCAGCCGGTGGGCGTTGCTGCGTGTGCCTGCGCTGGTGGCAAAGCCGGGCATCGTATAGGCCAGGATATTTGTGCGGGGCAGGCCCAGCCGGTCCATTGTGCGCGCCGCCACAATCAGCGCTTGAGTGCTGTCCAGTCCGCCGGAGACGCCGATGACGATCTTCTGGATGCCTGTGGCCCGCAGCCGCTGCATCAGCCCGTGGACCTGAATGTTGTAGGCTTCGTAGGCCCGCTCGTCCCGTTTGGCCCGGTCGCTGGGGACAAAAGGGAAACGCTCCATTCGCCGCCGCAGAGGGATATCTCCCCCAGGCAACGAAAACTCGAATGGAACCCGGCGAACCGCGGCCACCCGCTCCCGGTGTTCCTGGGCCCCGTCGTGAAAGCTGGTCAGCCGCATCCGCTCCTGGACCAGCCGCTCGATGTCGATGTCCCCGGTGATCATCTGCGCCCCGTCGGCAAAGCGTTCCGACTCGGCCAGGAGTTTGCCGTTCTCGTAGATGAGGGCGTGCCCGTCCCAGGCCAAATCGGTGGTCGATTCCCCCGGCCCGGCCGCGCTGTAGAGATAGCCAGCCAGGCACTTCCCCGACTGGCCCGCGCACAGTTCGTGGCGGTAGTCGGCCTTGCCCACTGTGATATTGGAGGCCGACAGATTGGCCAGAACCGTCGCCCCGGCCAGGGCTGCGTAGGTGCTGGGCGGGATGGGTGTCCATACATCCTCGCAGATTTCCACGTGCAGGCCAAAGCCGGGCAGATTTTCCGCCGCGAAAATCAGGTCGTTGCCAAAGGGGACCGTCTCGCCCAGAAAACGGACCTCCCGGAAATGGGCGTGGCGGGCGGAGACAAACTGGCGCTTTTCGTAGAACTCCCGATAGTTGGGCAGGTAGGTTTTGGGCGCAATCCCCAGCACCCGCCCCCGGTGGATGACGACCCCGCAGTTGTAGAGTCCCCCCTCAAAGCGCAGGGGCGCACCCACCAGCAGCAGGGGCGTCAGCTCGAGGCTGGCCTCCACCACCGCGGCCACCCCGGCCACCGTCGTCTCCAGCAGCGCGTCCTGGTGGAAGAGGTCATCAACGGCATAGGAGCTGATGCCCATCTCCGGGAAGAGGGCGACGACCGCTTGCTCGGCATCGGCTCGGCGCGCCAGTTCAATCGTCTGGGCCGCATTGAAAACGGGATCGGCCACCCGCACGGGCGGCACGCAGACCGCGGCGCGGATGAAGCCGTGGGTGTAGAGGGAGTGGAAGGGCGTCGTTTTGCGCCCAGCGTGCGGTAAGGTCATTGGCTTTTCCACTCCCCAATTTTGCGTTGGCGGCTGTCGAAGTTGGCACCGATCAGTGTGATGGGCTTGCCGTGCAACTGATACTTGCGGTGATACTCCGTATGGACGATCTGGGCCAGGGCCTCGTCGGCGCTGCCGTCCAGTTTGAACTCAAAAAGGAAGATGCGCTGGTCGAGTTCGACCACTGCGTCGATGCGCCCCTGGTTCGTCTTTACCTCGGCGGCCACCCGCACGCCCAGCAGCAGAAAGATCAGATAGAAGATTGTCTGGTAATACTTCTCGTGGTTGACCTGCAAATCGTAACGGTGTCCTGAGTTTATCGAAGGGTCGATGTTGGCAAACAGGACATCCAGAATGGCGAAGAACTGGGGCAACTCCTGCTGGTTCAGGGCATAGAGCAGGCGACGCAGATAGCCTTCGGAAAGGGTGACTTCGATCTGATTATAGGCGCTGAGCAGGTGGGTGAGAAAAGAGCCGCGCACCTCTGCGTTGGGGTAGGCGAGGGTGTAAATTTCGCCAAATTGATCCCGGCGAAAATCTTTGATCGTCAGATAGCCGGTCTGAAAGAGCAGGGGAATCAGATCGAGACTCTCAATTTCATAGGCGCTGAAGGCCAATTCGGGGACTTCCAGATGGTCCAATGGCTGAATGTCGTACTGCCGCTCTTTGAGAAGCTGGACGAGAAAGGTGGGTGTGCCTGTCTCGAACCAGAAGTTGGAGAAGTAGCGTTTGTTGAAGAGTTGCAGGGTGGAGAAGGGGTTGTAGAGCGACGGCCCAGCGGCGGCAAAGCGGAAACCGTCGTACCAATGGCGGATTTTCTCCAGGAGATCGGCGCTGGTGATCCCCTCCTGATCGGCAAAGTGGGCCAGATGTGCCCGAAAGTCTCTTGTCAGTTCTTCTTCGGTGATGCCCAACGCGGCGGCAAAGCGGGGGTCCATCGTCAGATCGTCCAGGTTGTTCATAGCCGAGAAGACGCCCACTTTGCTAAATTTGCTGACGCCTGTGATAAAAACAAAACGGATGGAGGCGTCCAGCGCTTTGAGCGTCGAATAGAAACTCTTCAGCGTGTCCCGGATGCGGATGGCCTCGTCCAGGCGGTCGATGTTGTCCAGAATCGGCTTGTCGTATTCGTCGATGAGGATGACGACCTGTTTGGTGGCGGCCAGTTTGAGGATCAGGTCTTCCAACTGGATGTCGAAAGGCGCATCGACCAGTACGACGCCGTACTGTTCGGCAATCTGGGAGAGATGGCGCTGAATCCGCACTTCCAGATCGGCGACTGTGCGGATCTGGTGGCGGCTGAAGTCGATGCGAATGACCGGGTGTCTCTGCCATTCGTAGTCGCTCTCGTCTATCCACAGCCCGGCGAAGAGTTCCCGATTGCCCCGGAACACTTCATCCAGCGTGGAGATCATCAGGCTTTTGCCAAAGCGTCGCGGGCGGGCCAGAAAATAGACCCCTTTGCCAGGACGCACCAAATCGTAAACGTAGCGCGTCTTGTCCACATAGAGGAAACCGTTTTCCAGAATGTCGCGCAGTGTGTAGCTGCTTGCCTGCACGGGTTTGAGCATCGGGCCTGCTCCTGTCGGGTGCTGATTCGGTGTCGCTCGATTATACCACAGGCGGCCTTTGCGCGGTCCTTGAAGCGGTGTGCGGCAGAGGGATACGAACGGGAAAGTCGGTTTTTGTTCTGTCTCGGCGCGGGGGATACAATAGGCTCATCGGCGGCACTTTCGGAGCGAAAGGGGAGAGGCTGTGGGCAACGATTCCTGGTCAAAAACGGAGAAACAGGCGGCGCGGCGGGCCTTCGATCTGGCCTACCGCCGGGAGTGTGAGGCAATCAGTGGAGAGGTGCGCCGGCAGGCCGCGGCTATCATCGGGCCGGACGACCTCTGGGGGCTGCACAACTTTCTCACCCAGCAGCGCAAGGAGACAGACGAAAAGTACGACTACCGCTATTCCCAACTGGAGATTGTCTTCGCCCGGCTGGTGGTGGATGGCTGGCTGCAACTGGACGAACTGGCCGGTCTCGCCAAGGAGAAGCTAAACCGGATTGGGGCAATCGTCGGTTGGGCGGCGGAGCGGGATGAAGGATGAAGGGGTGTCGTGTACTGATTCCGGGAATCGCCCACCCGATCTCCGGCTGACAGACCGACGCCGGGCGATTTCCGGAATCGGGTGTGCCCCAATCACTCGTTCCCACGCTCCCGCGTGGGGACGCTCTCCAGACGCTCTGCGTCCCCCAACTGCACTGACCAGCAGTGATCGCGCCGTGACCCAGTGACCGCGAATGGGAGGATTGCGCGAATAGTTCAGGCGTGTATCCCGATACCTCTGCCTTCGCACAGCCAGAAATCGTCCCCCACCTACCAACCATTCGCGCTATCCTCCCATTCGCGGTCCCTCCCCCTTCCCCTCCACATACTCCAAACAATAGACATTCCCCCCCGCATCCCCGGCCACAATCGTCGTGCCGTTGGGAGCCACGGCCAGCGCCCATACTCCGCCGTCTAATTCGATTTTCGCCAGCTCCCTGCCTGCGTATACATCCCATACTCGCAGGGTGCGATCAGCTGATGCGGAGATGGCTCGCTTGCCATCTAGTGTCACTGCCACAGAGAGTACCCCATCTTCATGGCCAGCAAGCACTTTTTCTTCTGCCCCACTATCAATATCCCATACGCGTAAGGTTCCATCTTCTGATGCCGATATGGCATGTTTCCCATCTGGCGTCATAGCAACTGACCATACACCCGACTTGTGGCCAAGGAGTATTCGTTCTTGTGTCGCACCTTCTATATTCCACACTCGTATAGTTCCATCACGCGATGCCGAGACCGCTCGCCTTCCATCCTGGGTTATAGCCACTGATAGTACGACATCTTCGTGGCCGATGAAAACCTGTTCTAATGCTCCGCTTTCCAAATCCAATACCCTCAGGATTCCGTCGTCAGATGCTGATAAGGCGGATTTCCCATTTTGTGCTACGGCAAGTGACAGAACAAAAAATTCGGAGCTGGTCAATACGCGTCGATCTTCGCCGCTCTGCAAGTCCCAGACCCGTAGGGTTCCGTCGTATGACGCCGAGACTGCCTGTTTCCCATCAGGCGTCAGTGCCACTGATAGTACCCAATCGTCGTGACCAATCAGCACCCGTTCTTCTGATCCGTCCTCTAAATTCCACACGCGTAGAGTCCCATCATCTGATGTCGAGACTGCTCGTCTCCCATCAGTGGTAACCAATACTGACCGTACCCCAGAAGCGTGACCAGTGAGTACCCGCTCCCCTGGACTTTCCTCCAAATCCCACACTCGTAAAGCGTCATCTTTCGATGCTGAGACAACTTTCATCCCATCGGGTGTCATCGCTACAGCCCCCACACCATTTTCGTAGTCAGTCAGTCTCTGTTCTTCTTCTCCTGTGTTCAGATTCCACACTCGCAAAGTTTGGTCATCCGAAGCTGAGACCACTCGTGTCCCATCTGGTGTTACTACCGCTGCATTAACACTCAAGTTGTGACCAATTAACACCCGTTCTTCTTCTCCCTTCTTCAAATCCCATAGCCGCAGGGTGTGATCATCCGACGTTGAGACCGCCCGTGTCCCGTCTGGCGTAATTGCCACGGATCTGACAACACCCATGTGGCCCGCGAGTAACCGATCCTCTGCATTGTTATCCAGACCCCAGACCCGTAGGGTGCCATCTGCTGAGGCGGACACAACTCTCCCACCATCTGGAGTTATCGCTACTGATAACACTTGAGCATCGTGGCCATCAAGTATTTCTCCTGGCTCCCCATTCTCAAGATTCCACACTCTCAAAGTGTGGTCAAGCGAAGCAGAGATCACTCGAAGACCATCGGGAGTTACTACCACCGATGTAAAAGCATTCTGATTGCGGGTGAGTATCCGTTCGGATGAATTGTTCTGTAAATCCCAAACCCGCAATGTACCATCAAATGATGCAGAAACGGCTCGTCTGCTATCGGATGTTACAGCCACGGATGTGACATTATCTTCGTGGCCAGTTAGCACTGATCCTTCCGCTCCGTTATCCATATTCCACATTCGTAGTGTCCTGTCAGACGATGCGGAGACTGCCCACTTCCCATCAGGCGTTATCGTCACTGCGTTCACAGATTGCCCATGACCAATCAAAATGCGGATCATTTGAGATGTGATACGTTCGGTCCGCCAGCAGAATAACAACTCTGCTCCATTAGCTAACTCAACTATGCGTTTAGCGGCTGACTTAGAAATCGGATTTGGCCCCCATTTAGCAGCCCGTTCATTGATATATCTAGTACACGGCGGCGTAAATAGACCAATACCTATGACTGCTCCCGCCGGGTCACGAACCCGGTGCTGCCAAGAGGGGAACTGTCGCTGGTCATGGGCC
>JAANMX010001545.1_pt1 | contig 25855 bp, 20 predicted proteins | sample 7279681 | NCBI WGS metagenome assembly JAANMX01 (sample SAMN14094542, study PRJNA606508) | bioreactor metagenome | isolation source: A lab-scale SPAN reactor treating ammonium-rich wastewater day 351 | place: Ireland: Galway | collected 2018-01-01
TTAACCGAGGTTTATGGTCAGCATTATCATACCTGAATATTCCTCAATACCCTTTACAAGTCTGGCGAAATATTCAGTGAGCAACATATTCTATTTCTTTGAGTTTTCTCAGGTCTTCCATTACCTTTTCCCTGATCTTCAATTCGCCTGCCCACTCTATATATTCCTGGTCTCCATTTTTCAGGTTTTCGGCTGAAAACTCTTTCTGAAATACTTCTGATGTTACCTTATACTCAGTTTCAAACTTTTTAATATGCATGTTTGTTTTACTCAAGCCAATCTCGAGCCTTTTGATTTCAGCAGAAATGGCAGCCCGAATAACATCAATAATTCCATCCTCTGTGTCAGATTGAATTTGTAATTTTATCATTATAAAACCGCCTTACCATGTAAATCATGTACTACCTGGATGCATTTGTTTCTGAGTTTTGTATGAAATATCGATATTCTTTGCGCTATCTTCCAATAGCCTGCTTTTTCCAGGACTTTCACTGCCCGATAGTAAAATCTTTCAATATCTCTGTTAATCAGGCAATTTTACTGTCATATTCAATGCAAATATCCCCATATTCCTATATTATATCCCCTGTCGACATATCATAAACCCATTGAATATCCGTTAGGTTGTACTCAAAGAGTTCTTCTTTCTTAAAGAAGATACCGATTTCTTTTTCGGCAGAAGCAGGAGAGTCGGAGCCGTGGATCAGGTTGAAACGGTTACTGACAGCATAGTCGCCACGGATCGTGCCGGGTTCAGCCTTAGAGCCAAAGGTGGCTCCCATCATCTTTCGGACGATTTCTATGGCATTCTTGCCTTTAAGCGCCATAACCACTACTGGCGCTGAGGTTGTGTATCTAATCAATGGTTCAAAAAAGTCCTTACCCTCATGCGGGGCATAGTGTTTTCTCGCTAAGGATTCTGAAATCTGCGTCATTTTCATCCCAAGTATTTGAAATCCCTTTTCTTCAAATCGAGCAATGATCTTTCCTAATAAACGGCGTTGAACAGCATCTGGCTTTAATATAATTAAGGTCTTTTCCATAAGAGATTTATTCCTTTTGTTAAAAAATTTAATCACAGAGAACATAGAGAAAACAGGAGTAATTACATAAACATCTTTTAAATTGACCACGGATTAACACAGATAAACACTGATAAAATATTCTAATAGTGTTCTTTTCCCTTGAGCTTCTTCACATAAACTTCTCTTGCCTTGAGAAAAAAGTTTTGATAATCAGCGCTCTTGTAGTCTGGAAATGTCCAGGGAAAGGATTCATGTCTTCCACCACGATAGTTGAGGGTTACTTCGGCATATATTCCATCTCGTAGATAAATACGATGGGAAAAATCTTTCGTAGAGGCAAGGATGAGCCTACTTTCATTCATGTAGCCGGGATCAATATTGATGGGTCGCTGTACAGGATATTTCTTTGATGAAGCAATGGTTTCCTCCAGTGTATTGGTCTGTACTTTAATGGGCGCTATCTCGTCTGGCATTATCAGCTTTTCGAAACTGTAGAACTGCCTTTGGATACCTGTACCCATTTCTTCGTTATAATACTCAGTAAAGGTAAAGGGTAGGATATCACTTCGAAGGTCTATAGGACCGAAATATACTTCCAGTGTCTTATCTATTTGGAATAAAAGCTCAGGAATGCTTGTTAGTATACCGATAATTAAATTTGCAGGTTTTGGTAAAGAGATTTGTCCCATAGAAGTTTAGCCACGAATTAACACGAATGGACACGAATGAAAATCGGCTTAAATGAGGTCTTCAGCATCTTTATCTTTGTTTTGCTATCGAATATACGAGTGAAACTCTGTCTCATATCAACACATCTCTGAATTTTCTCTAAAAAAAGAAACTGACGATGTTAATAGTACAACTAAGGAATTTGTATTTCCTAACATGTTCAAATTAAAGCACTCTTTAAATATCTTTATCAGTGTTTATTCGTGTTAATCTGTGGTTAATTTATTTTTCATTTCATGTTAATTCGTGGCTAATTTTAAGGTTTTGATAATATTTCAAATAGAGATTTTAATCTTGATCTAACTTCTTCAGGTGGTGTCAGGAATGTTTCGCCGGTTTTCCTTAATTTTATCTCAAGCTCTTTTGTCTCTGTAAACTTCTTACCAATAATAATTTTTATAGGGATACCGATCAAATCTGCATCCTTAAACTTCACTCCTGGCCTTTGGTCCCGGTCATCCAACAACACTTCAAGACCTGCATTCTTGGTAAGATCATCATACAGTTGATTCGCCATCTGCATACTCGGTACATCATTAACATTAACAGGTATGATAATGACATGATACGGAGCCAATGACAATGGCCATATAATACCATTTTCGTCATGTGATATCTCGATAAGGGATGCAATGATGCGGTTAACTCCAATCCCGTAACACCCCATGATCATAGATTTTTCCTTACCATTCGGGTCAAGGAATTTGGCCTTAAGTGCATCACTATATTTCGTACCTAGCTTGAAGACGTGTCCAATTTCAATACCTTGCGAGATATCGATTTCATGGTAACATTTTGGACACCTATCTCCTTTGGCTACATACCGAATATCGGCAACCCGATCAATCGTAAAATCCCTTTCAGGATTCACATTTAACAAGTGATTGTCTGGCCTGTTAGCGCCCGTAACAAAGTTATTAAGAACGGACACTGCCTGATCAGCAATGATTTTTACCGGCAATCTTACAGGACCAGCAAAACCTACTGGTGCACCCGTGATATGTTCAATCGTGGTATGGTCTGCAAGTGCAAGAGTCTCTTGTCCCAGAACCTTAGCAAGCTTTGTCTCATTGGCCTCATGATCACCCCGCAAGAGAATGGCAATAGGCTGCCCGTTCGAAATGTAAATCATCGTTTTAACCATCCGGTTTGGCTTTACATTCAAAAAGTCACTCACCTCCTGAATTGTTCGCTTATTAGGAGTAGAAATTTCTTTCAATGCTTGAGGAATTGCATTGTTCTCCGAAGGAATGGGTGCGGCCTCAGCACGTTCGCGATTGGCACTGTAGCCACATTTTAAGCACCGGATCAGGATATCTTCACCCACGTTACTGGGAACCATAAATTCATGGGAGACATCACCACCCATAGCACCAGAGTCTGCTTCAACAATGATATACTCAAGACCACACCGGTCAAATATACGGCAATATGCATCGTACATGGATTTATAGCTCTTATTGAGTCCTTCATAATCCACATCAAAGCTATAGGCATCCTTCATAATAAACTCCTTACTCCGCAGGACACCAAACCTTGGCCTTGTTTCATCACGAAACTTGGTTTGAATTTGATACAGGGTAACAGGAAGCTGTCTATAGGAATTAATCTCATTCCTTACGATATCCGTAATAATTTCCTCATGAGTAGGACCTAATGCAGTTACCTTGCCGTGCCGGTCTTCAAAGGTAATTAAATCATCACCAAATATGTTTAAACGTCCGCTCTCCTGCAGAAGGTCAAGCGGTTGGAGCGCAGGAAGAAACACCTCAACAGCCTCTGCCCGGTTCATTTCCTCTCTCACCATATTGATAACTTTATTCAAAACCAGTATTCCAAGTGGCAAATAGGCATAAGCGCCTGCCGTGATTCTTCTGATAAGACCCGCCCGAATCATAAGTTTATGACTATCAATTTCAGCCTCTGAAGGGCTCTCCTTCAAGGTAGGAATTAGTGTCTGGGACCATTTCATAAATTATTTATTCCTTAAAAGAATTACTATATATTCTCTTTATTATAATTATTATAAGGTTAACCGTGTAAGCACTAAATTATAGTTTTTTATTTTTCCCTTTCAAGAATTAAAATGATTGATCCGGAAATAGCTCATCTGCCTTAGGAATTTCTTGCTTTCTGCGCCTATTTGATGGTATTATTTTACCCTTAGAATAAATCATTTGAATTTCCTAAACATACATATGGAAAAACTCTCCGTCACCATCATAACACTTAACGAGGAAAGAAATATCCGTGGCACCTTAGAAAGCCTTACATGGGCTGACGAGATAATCATTGTAGATTCTGGAAGCAGTGACAAAACAATCAGCATTTGTAAGGAGTACACGGAAAAGATATTTTATCACCCGTGGCCAGGTATAAATACCCAAAAGGCCTTTGCTAAAAAGCTTGCTACGTATGACTGGATTCTCAATATCGATGCTGATGAGAAGGTTTCTCCAGAACTGGCAGCAGAGATTCAAAGCATCTTAGGGCAAGGAGGTCATTATGATGGTTATTTTATACCTCGTAAGGTCTATTATTTAGGCCGATGGATAGAACACAGCGGTTGGTATCCTGATTACAAACTCAGGTTCTTTAGGACGGAAAAAGGAAAATGGAACGGGGTTGACCCCCACGATGAAGTTATGGTTGATGGGAAGATTGGCTATCTGAAGGGCAATATATATCACTTTACCTATGAAAATATTGAAGACCATGTGAAGACCATGAATAATCTTACCAGCGTGGCGGCTAAAGAATACAAAAAAAGAGGTAAAAGAGATGGCCTCATGAGCCTCATGGTAAGGCCTCCGCTAACGTTTCTTAAAAAATATATCCTGAAACAAGGCTTCAGGGATGGACTTCCAGGTTTTATCATAGCTATATCTTCGGCTTATTATGTATTTTTAAAATACGTAAAACTCTGGGAGTTAATCAATATAATCGACTACCAGGACGCTAAGAAAGGTACAGAGAAAAGATAAATAACGACAAAAGACTTTACTTTTAAAGTAGAAATTGAAAATCCTCCACATAAATACAGAAAAGACCTGGCGAGGTGGAGAACAACAAGTTCTTTACCTGGTTAAGGGATTGAGAGACCGGGGATATGAATCAGGCGTCATATGCCAGCCTAATAGTCCTCTGGCGGAAAGAGCAAAGGCAGAGAAACTATGGGTTGATGAAGTAAGGATGAGGGGCGGTGTCGACCCTTGTGCCATCTTCTCTGTAGCTAAATTATTGAGAAGAGGCTATGATATTTTACACCTCCATACATCCAATGCCCATACCCTGGGACTTCTGGCGTCCATGCTAACGAAAGGCCATAAAACAGTAGTCTCAAGGAGGGTCAGTTTTCCCATCAAACATTCTTTGAGAAGGCTTAAATACATGGGTGTTGATAAGGTAATTGCCGTATCTGAAGATATAAGAGAGAGCCTCATACATTACGGCATCCCTCCTCAATTAGTAGTAACAATACACAGCGCCATAGACCTTAATCGTTACAAGAAAAGAAATTGTGAGCCATCAGAACCCGTAGTAGGAATTATTGCCCATCTTGCCGAACATAAAGGACATAGATACTTTTTGGAAGCGGCAAAAGAAGTTTCAGCCATTATTCCTACTGCACGTTTTTTGGTGATCGGTGATGGAGAGAAAAGAGAAGAGTTAGAGCGATATGCAAAGAATTTGGATATTGCAGAGAGGATATCATTTCTCGGTTTTCAAAAGGATATTCCTCAGGCAGTTTCCCTGTGCACAATTACCGTCTTATCTTCCATCAGTGGTGAAGGCTCGCCAGGTGTGCTTAAGGAATCAATGGCTACAGGCGTGCCGGTTATTACAACGGATGTTGGAGGAAGTGCGGAGATTGTGAAAGATGGTATTACCGGTCTCGTAGTTCCTCCTATGAACTCAAAAGCCTTGGCATTGGCCATGATAAAGCTCTTAACCGATGATAAATTAAGGAAGAACCTGGCGCGTAAAGGTCTCAGGAAAGTAAATGAATTCTCCGTAGATAGAATGGTTGAAAAGACCGAAGCCGTGTATAAAAGCCTTTTATCATAACCATGAAAATATTCCTTACATGGAGCAAATAATGATACATAATTGGCGTAGACGAGGAATAAGAAAAACGTTATCTCGCCACTTACTATACATCAATCTGTTTTGCGCCGGAGTGTAACTATGGGTTTTGTTAAATTTTACCAGGATGGATATAAGCTTTCTATTGATGAACGATTTCAAGATACTACAAAATGGCTCCTGGAAAATAGTTATAAAAAAGAGTCACATCCTTTTCATACATCCCGCCATTCCATGGTATGGAAGACTTATTATCCTGCACTTGGTGAATTGTTTATAAAAACCTTCAAGTCTGAGGGCTTTTTATTTAAGATAAAAGACCTTTTTAGAGGATCCAGGGCCTATCGGGCATGGAAAGCGGGGGAAATGTTAGAGGGTAAAGGCTTCCGTGCTCCTGAGGTAGTAGCTATTGGAGAAAAAAGGAGTTTTGGATTATTACAGGAATCCTTTTTGGTTACACTTCCAGTCAAAGGGTCTTCCCTCATGGAGGTGTTCCCATCACTTGCCAGCCTTAAGGAAAAACGTGAAATGGTATATCAGTTAGGGAGGGAAATAGGAAAGTTACATAAGTTTAGCATTATCCATGGAGATCTCCTCCCGGTAAATATATTTATTGTAATGGCTGAAGGAAGATGTCTTGTCTATCTTCTCGATAATGAAAGGACAAAACAGATCTCTTTCATTACAGCAAAACATCAGATTAAAAATCTGGTGCAACTCAATAGAATGGTAGTCCCCGGGATAACTGCTTCTGACAGGATAAGATTTTTCGATGCTTATTTGGAAGAAAATCAGTCCCTTAAACCTGATAGAAATCGGATGCTGAAAAGAATAGGAGAAATTACGGTCAAAAGGGTTATGAAGCATAGAAAAATACCCTTAGAGAAGAGGAATGGGATAACTTTCAGAGCGCTTATGGCCTGAAAGTAAAGTAATATGAAGAATTTAACATCAAGGACCTTATAATAAAATATGCGAGTTGCGGTAATAGGATATGGCGCTGAAAATACGGCAAGCACGGTTTTCCGATACCGCGCTTGTCAGAAGATGTGGGCTGAAGATGGCCATCTGCTCGATATTTATTATATCAAAAAAGTTACTAAAGATTTCTGGTCACGAATAAAATCTTACGATGCTATCATAAATCAAAAAGCGCTTTTAAGGCCGTCATTTGGACGAAAACTATTCGCCATCGGTATACCCGTGTTCTTCGATTTTGATGACGCTCTATGGACTCGGCCGAAAAAACCTTATTCGTGGTTTACCCAACTCAAAGTAAATGGTAGAATCAGATATTGGTTTAAGCACGTTGATGGAATAATCACAGCCAATCGAGTTCTGGCGGATTTTGCCAATACATTTACCGACCGTGTTTATGTTGTGCCGATGGCCCTCGATTTAAGTATTTGGAAGCCAGTCCCAAAATTACCGAAAAAGGAGATTATTATAGGTTGGGCAGGCTCTCCCGGAAATCTCTGGCATCTGGAAAAACTTCAAAGCGTTCTTGAAGAAGTCCTTACAATATATCAACAGACACGCCTAGCTGTTTTTTCAGGAAAAAAGCCTGATTTCACTATCCCGTTCGACTACTATAAATACGAACCCGGTAAGGAGGCAGGATTTATTCAATCACTCGACATTGGATTGCTCCCCCTTGAATACGAACCATATTCCATGGGCAAATCACCACTTAAGGCCTTACAGTATCTCAGTTGTGGAGTTCCTGTTGTAGGTAACATTAAAGGAGCTGCGAGCGAATTCTTAACCAACAAGAACAGTATTTCGGTAAACTCAATAACTGAATGGAAAGCGGCTTTGGGCCGATTGATTGAAAATCAGGCAGAAATTGACCAGTTAGGAAATGCAGGTGTTGAATATATCCGGAAGTATCATAATTTATACGATATATCGAAAGAGCTTCAAAATATTATTGGTAAAAAATTAAGCAGCGTTTAAATTTATTGAATGGAGCGGGTAAGGATTGAAAATTGCCCTGGTCTATCCGAAATATACCACACATGGAGGCACTGAACGATTTGTCTTTACCTTTGCCAGGCAACTTCTCGATATGGGACATGAGGTGCATCTTATCGTAGGAAAAATTGATAAGCCAATTGACGGAAGGATTATTGTACACAAGGTCCCTATCATCAAACCTGGCAGGTTTTTAAAGGTACTAAGTTTCCTGTTGTTCTCTCAACAAGTCCTTAAGAAGCACCGGTTTGATATTATTCAGGGTTTCGGAAGAACGATAAAACAGGATGTTTTTCGGGCAGGCGGCGGCTGCCACAAAGAATACAGGAAAAACGTTTTGCGGAAAATCAAGAACCCGATATTACGATACTTCAAATTGTATCTACCGTATCAGTTGCTCCTTCTCTCTATCGAAAAGAAGCAGTTTTCAAAAAGAAATTTCAAGAAGATAGTAGCCGTTTCAAACCAGGTTAAAAAAGAGCTTATCGCAAACTATAGAATATCAGAAAACGATATTGAGGTTATTTATAATGGCGTTGATATAGACACGTTTCATCCATGCAACAGGAAAAAATACTTCTCTGAAGTGAGAAAAAGGTTTCATATAAAATTGCATGAGAAGGTAATCCTTTTTCTTGGAACGGGGTTTGAGAGAAAAGGTTTATCCTCTCTTATACAGGCGTTTGCAATAATACAGAATGATTACCCGGATACAAAGCTTATTGTCGTTGGCAAAGATAATACGACTCAAAAGTATGTGCATTTTTCTGAAAAACTAAATCTGTCTGGCAGTGTTATTTTTACAGGTCCGCAATCGGATGTAAAAACATTGTATGCAGCAGCGGATATCTTTGTACTTCCGACCCTCTATGAGCCGTTCGGAAATGTGTGCCTTGAAGCAATGGCGAGCGGTCTTCCTGTAATAACAAGCAGGGCAAACGGAGTTTCTGAAATAATGGAAGGGATGGATTATTTGTTACTGAACAATCCAGGCGATATTGAAGACATGGCGGGGAAAATACGATTCCTTTTAGCAAATAACACCGAAAGAGAGAAATTTTCTCTTGCTGCCAGAAGAATAGCTGAATACTACACCATTTCCAGAAATGCTCAGCAATTTATACATTTATACCAGATTATTTTGAGATGTGATGTTTGAGTTCATTAAGATAGAAGGCCATAAAGGTATAATAGAGGAAGGTTTTAAAGAAGTAGCTGAAAGTATTATCTCAACAGTTAGCAGAAAACCGCCTGAAATTAAGGTTATCAAAGAAACACCCAAAACAACAATCGTTGATTTTACCATGAGTAACCTTCCTATTATTGCTAAGGTACACAAGTATCCATTTTTATCCGGCATGCGAAGAATATCAAAATCAAAAAAGGCCTTTCAGGCATTTCAACATCTTAAGGTCCTGGGTGCAAATAGCCCCAGGCCACTTGCCATATTAGATAAAAGGAGATATGGACTTTTACGTGAAAGTTGGTATGTAACGGAGAAGGTATCCAATACTGAAAAACTTGATTGGTATTTTACAAAATGGTTTTTGGGTAGCAACGCACCTCATGGAAAATGGAAAAGAAGATTAATACAGGATTTAGCTCAATTAATAGCCCTGCTTCACACAAAAGGAATATATCATAATGATCTGAAGGCAAGCAATATCCTCGTTCAAGGCAAAGAATCAGACTGCGAGCTATTCCTGATCGATCTGGAAGGTGTTAAATTCAACATCTGTGTTAGCAAGAGGCGCAGGTTAAAGAATCTTGCACAAATCATAGTGTCAATGGACAATCTCTTTACCAAACCTGATACCTATCGTTTTCTTATTACCTATTGCAATGAGTGCAAGGAAAGAGATGTGCATACCTATATAAAAAGGGTTGAAGGTCTTGTTCAAAAAAAGAAGGAGAGAAAAAAAAAGAATAATGTACCGTAAGATTACTACGACTACGATAGGAAAATTTGGGGATGTTTTATTCAGGAGCAGCCTTATTTTCTTTGTAATTTCTCTACCTTTATCGATAGCGGTAAATGAAGGAGCATTTTGGCTAGCTTTGACAGGCTACACTATCAACAGGTTCAGTAATAAAAAACCGTTATTTTGTATCACCGGGATTGAAAGACCTATGGGCATCTTTATGCTAGCCTTAGTTCTTACTTCTTTATTTTCGATAAACCCTCTCTACAGTTTATCCTCAATTGGTAATCTAAGATATTTTCTCCTTTATCTTATGCTTGCAAGCTACCGGTTAGAAAGAGACTTCATAGAAAGGTTAGTCGGCCTCATTATTCTTATGGCAACAGCCTGGTCTGTTTACGAAATCTTCAAGTACTTTCAAACGCAGTCTTCCCGATTGGATATCTATACAGCTCATATAAATACTCTCATTATTCCACTCATAATCGGTCTTTTGATTATGGATCAAATCGAAAAAAGGAGACAAGCTTTTCTCTTGTTCTCTCTCTGTGTTCTTCTTATAGCAAGCTTTTTGAGTTTCTCAAGAATAGCATGGCTAGGTACCTTTAGCAGTGTAATATTGGTACTATTTTACCGAAACTGGAAACTATCATCATGGTTTGTATCAATGATAATACTGGCAGCTTTTGTTACTATACTATATCATCCGGATTCTACAACTGGCAAGCTCATAAGCAGTATCATCAACCCTTTTCAACAAGGAGGAATACGGCTGGGTAGTAATCTGGAGCGGTTACAGATGATAAAAGATACCATATCAATTTTGAAAAAAGATTTACTTACCGGTATTGGTCCAGATGCATATAAATTTGTCTCCACAGATAAACACATGAGAATATCTATGGATTATGTTCAGATATTGGCTACATCAGGTTTGGTTGGCTTCTCAGCATATGCATGGCTCATATTTACCTTTATTCAAAGATGCTTTCTCATCGAAAAGGAAAATCGTAAGAGAGAGGCGTTTAGTTTTTACCATATCCTCTCTATCTGCTTTTTTGCAGCATTTCTAGGCTTTCTGATATGCGGGAGTTTTGAGCCGATGTTTTTTTCCAGCAAGAGACTCAGGTTTATCATGTTACTGTTAGGCATGAATGAATGCCTGTTTAAGTTTTATAAGCATGAGAGCAACAGGGAAATAAACAGGCAATTTACTACCGTCTCTCATGGTTAAAGGCTTTCCTTCGATACCATTTTCCTGTTATACCAAATACTATATTGGGATCTCTTTAAAAAAGACGTTTTTTTACTAACCGAGGAAGAGACCCTATCCACGCCTGAGGCCCTAAATTATGTATCAACAGCTTATTGTTAGAGAAAAAATCACTGAACCATTGTGCCTTTTTCGACTCACGGCTTCCACCAAAAGAAACCTCATGATGAATGATAATAGCATCTCCTAAATATTGCCCAAATTTACCTTCCCGGGCCAGCCGTAAACCAAAATCTGCTCCAAATCCCCACGCATTTCCTCTAAACGCTTTATTAAATCCGCTAAATTTTAAAAACAACTCGCGCCTTATGCCCATGTTGCCCTCTCGTGGAGAATTTATTTTGCAGGTTCCTGGCTGATCGAAATTTGCAAAAATTAATCCAATCCAATTGATCCAACCAACTATACGTCCCTGTAATTTCTTATCACATCCTACAAATAATCCGAAAAACCACTCAGTCATAATACGGAACCAGTCTGAAAATGCAGATATCCCTTTTGTTGATCTTATCTCACGGCCAGAAGTATAGACTAAATCAGTATCTCTCGTAAAAGCTGCTACATGGGCCTCAAGCCAGCCAAAACAGGGAACTGCATCATCGTCCAGGCTTAATATAATATCAGCTTGAGAACTCAAAATACAATGATTCAACGTCCCGGTAGTACTTGGGACTGGCAATACTTCAACCCGCACACAGGGGTCGCTTTCTAATTGATCCTGAAAATCCTGATCTGGCTTTTCACCTTGTAACCCCAAACAAATGTTAAGATCCGGATATAACATCCTTACCTGTTTCAAAGTATTTCTCAGGATGCTTAATCTATTATAGCTTGGAATAACCAGTTCCACTGTTAAACTTTGTTCAACCACCTGCAATCCCCTTACTGGCAATGTGCTTCTCAATCGTTGCTGAATTTAAGAAGATAGTATCATATTAATGTTATCTTCCAATAGTTTAAATCTTTTCGTCCAATCCTGTTTTTCAGCAAAGTTAATATAAGATGCCTTATCCGGCTTGGTAAATAAGACGTCTTTAATCTTTTGCACAAATTCTTCTTTGGTACGATATAATATTGCAGGACTGTTAATTTCTTTAAGCTCTTCCCATTCGGTGGCAACCACTGGCAGACCACAAGCCATATACTCATAAAGCTTCAGTGGATTAATGTTGTTGACGAGTTCAGGATATCTTGCAATGTTAAAGGGAATAATACCCACATCGGCATTGTAAAGATACGAGGGAATTTCGGTGTAGCTTCGTTTTCCAAACAGGTATAAATTTGACCGGGGTATAAGTTGTTTCCGTGCTAATTTATCAGGGCCAATGATAATAAAAGACGCCTCTGGTAAACTTTTTGTCGCATAGTTAATGACATCATAGTCAAACCAGTAATCTATTGAACCAACATATATTACAATGGGTCTTTGGATTTTTTTATATTCATCAGGAATGTGTTTGTTCCCATTGGCAAAGTGAAAAAAATTGACTCCGTTCGGTAAATTTACAATGCGCTTTGGACCCATATCATCAACATAACATTTGAGATTTTTTGCAGTATAGAGTACTAAATCTACAGATTTGGCCAATAATCGTTCCAGTTTCTGCACCTCCCTATTGTATACCAGGAAACTGGAATATTTATCAGCAACACGATAAACAGACATCTTGTGTTTAATGACGTCAAGCCAAAATGCCTGTCTTGGCTCACTAAAGTAAAGGACATCAACTTCTGTAAAGCCGTTTTGAGAAACAACCTTTACCACATTGGGCAGAGTCAATCTCTGCCAATAATTATAAATCCACCTGCTCCGCAAAAATGGTTTGTTTTGAGGAGCAAACAATGTCCCAGGCACATAACTCCATATATGGCCGTCCATATCCTTTATACCACCAGACCGGTAAGTATTAAATCTGTCACGAAGATCGGAAGTAACTCCTGCAAAAAAGTGAAAAGGTGAAATAGGATTGGAAATGTATGCTACATCCCACCGGGCCTGAGCAAATTTACGAGCAAGATGATGGTCTCCTAACTGAATTGGCGAGTTCCAGTAAGTACTGCATATCATCAAAATCTTTCTCTGTTTCACTTTGTCTCCATGATCTCTGCCAACCACCGAATACTGTTTTGAGTACTTTGTAATTTTACCAACTGACAATTTTGTATTATCCCATATCCAGGAGAATGAAATGACTCGTGCACTGACCACTCACCTGTTTCTGCAGACAACCTTACTTTCAACTTGCCACAGTGTAAATCAAGTCTGCTGTCTCTCTGTGTCGTATGAATTTTTACCCCAGACGCAATGTGGAATACGACAGTTTTTTTCTCACTCAGATTGCACTCATCAAAACCATGAATATACCGTTCATGAATATCAAGCAAACGCCTGTGAACAGTGCCAAAACCACGGTGTTCACCAAGAAATTTATGCGTATTTATCTCAACAACTTTTGCCTTCGCCTGATCAAGCATTCCAAATAAACCCGATCTACCTTCGTGCCAGGTGTTTTGCTCTTTTCCTGATACCGATAGAGTATTGTGCATTGTTGTAGATCGGAACAAATTACGTTTTTCTGGCATCGGGGTGTACAGATAAGTACCTGGATCGACAATAATGGGAACCCCATGTATTGCAAGTTCGATGGAAAGCTGATCATTATGGGCGTGGCCACCATTTCCATTCTGGCCGATATGCCCGCACCGTACTGCAAGATATAAAAATTTGGATTTGTAGATATAGAGACCAAAACCGGGATACGTGTAAAGCTCTAATCCATTATCCGACGTATCATGTTCCTTATAATTATTCTTCTTTTTAGAACGGTAAGAAAAAAATTTCCCGTTATTGCACAATGACTTTACGATAGAGTATTCGAGCTGTTTCTCTGTGGCAAAATCAGCAAAATCGTGTCGCTGAAAGATCCCGTTTATAGCAGCGGCCAAATGCCGGTGGTCAGCATGGTCTTCGTACCAATAGACTGTATCATCCGGGAGCACATTGTACGTATCCAGGTTATTATAACACATCTTCGCTCCTGCAACAGTCATGCTTTGATAGACTGGCTGGAGCTTTAAAAAACGACCACTATCATTATCGCCAATTTGAGGGACATGACCATCGGGCATTGTGATGTGCATGGCAAATTCGGCCATTTTCTCAAGCTTTTCAAGATATCTTACCGGAAAAGGGGTCTTTTCTTCACTCCCCTCTAAAGAATACAGTGTCGTTGGGGCAGGTCTTAATTCAGGAATACTATGGTGGAGCCGGTAATCGTAGTCTTTTAAAGCCCTTAGTTTTTCAGACGGCAGCGCCATTATCAAGGCTGTTCCATAAACTACCATCTCAGCAGCAAGCCGGTGGTAGCTGGTTGATGCCTCAAAATTTACCCCATCAGATGTGAATTGATATTCCACCTCCTCTACCAACTCCTGCACGGCAAAGGCCAACCAAACATCTGTCTCGGGCGTACGTGGCAGATAAGCTGCTACAAACAAGAGTCCAACGATATCTGCAAGATAATGATTCCCGTGTAATTGGGAATACCATTCTAAATTATTTACAATATGCAGGCCATGCTCATAGATACTTTTTAAAAATAGTGAGTCAAATTCTCTGTCAAATTCGGCGCCATGTGCCTTGAATAAATCATATGCTACCAGCCAGTTTGATACCCGTATTCCGACATCCATGGCACATCGCCAGTTTACCCCAAAGCGTGGAGGATTGGTTGCAATAAAGTCCAATACTTGATTACAAAACTCACGGTGATAAACATCATATTGACGAAAACCTTCCCTGCCATTTTTACTCAGGGAATAAGCCCAAACCAGAAGTGCCAAATGCTGCATCCGGGCAAGCTCCCAGGGCACTTTAATATCCACGCCTGGCTCATGGCCATACGGGATATCTTGAAACCAGGTATCTCCTGACCAAAGATAGCCAGATTTGAAATCTAAATGCCAGTTAATAGGACTGTAATCTCCGTCTATGAAACGCCAAATACGCTTCGATTCTGTTACATTTGCCCTATTTATTCGACCTTCAAGCCAGCGGCCGTCTTTGTCAGGTGTTACCTCCCGGCCTGCATAATACACATGCCCTTCAACCCCCCTGCATCTCATTCCATGCCTAACCTGTACCCATCCTGAACCAAGCAGGTCAAACCTGTGGGCAAGGTAGTGTTCGGTTACAGCAATAATCCAGTCTTTGTGAGGTAATAATAACTCCACCGGAACGCATTTAAAGAAACTGTCCAATTTATCATGAGAAGACAATGCCTTCGTAAAGGTCGGGAGTTTCATATCATGTTGCCGCCGACGGACAAACTCCACTTTACGGAAAATCTTGTCTGACATCTTCTTTATTATTATGTGTGGAGGCAGAGATACAGCGCGTCTCAGATAATGCTTAATGTCCACAGCGTTCCTTCAATTTTTCAATAATTTTTCGTGTATGTTCTTTCCAGGTATATTTCGCGATTACTTCTTGCCTGGCAGCATTTCCCAACCTTTGCCGGAGTTCGTTATCATCAATCATCGACTTTAAACCATACATCAGGGATTCTGGATCTCCTGGTTTTACCATCCAGGCAGTTTGCCCATGTTTAAGAACTTCACCAATTTGATCCAGGTCAGATGCAACAATTCCTTTTCCCATGGCCATATACTCAAACAACTTTGTAGGAGAACCAAAGAAAGGCGTGCCGTCAGGATTCGGCACATGCGGGGAGACAAGAATATCACAAACAGCCAGATAACCTGGCCCTTCCTCCTGGGGAACCAGACCCGTAAACACACAAGCATCGGTGATGTTATATTTCTGCAAGTTCTTCTTAACCTGTGGCATGGTTTCTCCACCCCCGATCATGAAGAGCTGTACCTGATCCGTATACTCCGGAAATTCATGCAGAAGCCTCCCGAATGCCTCTGCCAGGACCTCTGCGCCATGCCATCTGCCAAAGGTACCAATGAAACCGACGGTTGTTTTCCTGTTAAGATTATATTGTTTGAGTATCTTCGAACCATCTGCATTGGGAAAATATTTATTGGGATCGACGCCATTGGGGTTAACCAAAATTTTATCCGCCCCGATTCCTCTTGCTACCAGTTCATCTTTCATCGGCTGACTTACCACCACCACGACATCAGCCGCTCTGAGATTAAGGATCTCGATGCGTTCAGATAAAAATTCATATTTTAAAGGTTTGCCCCAATTTCGATTTATCCATATTTCTGAGCCATTATATTCGAGCACAAAGGGAACACGATAATACGTTGACAGCTTGACTCCTGAATAGTTATTTATGCTATATCTCTGATAGATGAAGGATAATTTTTTATTATTCAAGAGCTTACGCGCATTTTGGCCGAAGACCTCATTAAACTGAAAGCTTGGCAGTTCTTTAAAATTCCAATAGGAGTTGTCCGGCAAAATTACATGAGTTTCTATCCCGGTCCTGACGGTGGGAATTGTATCGGTTGTCAAAAATACAGGCTTGTCAGCAAATTCGTCTACGTTATTTAAAACACCTGCAATATGCCCTACCGATCCTCCTGAACGCACGCCGAACCACAGATCAGTGCGCAAATAAACAGGCGTTGCCAATACATCAATCCTGTGTGAAGACTGAGGTTTTCCTGTAGACTGTTTTATTAAGTCTTCGACTTCGCAATGAACTTTCTGGATTAATTTAGGCTTCCGTCTATAATCCTTTATTAACTGCCAGAAAAGTTGAGATAAAAAACGAATCGTAATTGCACAGAGGAATCCTTGTTCATCCCTGAAATGACAGGTATTTCTGCTTAACAATTTAAGAAGTACTGCTGTTTGAAAAGGTTTGGGAATAATCGCCAGATGATATGTTAAAATTTCTGCTTCCTGATAACCAAAGAGATGTTTAACAATTTTGCCTTGTTTAATCCAACTTTTCAATTTATCAAATGTAATGATTGTAGTATTGTCAGATACTTCAGGTTTTTGAATTGCGTCTTTAAGAATTGTAATCTTTTGCATAAATTCCGTGACAAATTTTAGTTTTCACTGTGGGAAAAAGAGCCTTCAGTATCTGCCAGGCATTCGACAAAAAAACCAGACGCCAGCCTGGGAAACCATTTTACCAGTGCACAATTTAACTGCATAATTGGCCGTATGCCAGTAAATAAAAAATTACTAAAGGGTCCGGCGAAAAGTACAGAGCCCGAAATAGCAACTACTTTAAAATGATGTTTCCGGAGCAACTCCTGGATAGATTTAAAAGTAAAACGTTGTACGTGAGATGAGGCAGAAAGGGTGGAAGAATATGGCGATTCGAAGTCAGCGCCAACTATTATATGTTTAATTTTATTGGCCACACGGGTCACTTGTGTCCACTCCAAAAGTTTGCCAATTCCAACCTTAAACCAAAGAAAACTCTCTAATTCAAACCAACCGTATCCGTTAGGAACCGTGACAAGTAATTTGCCCCTGGGTATAAGTTTATTGTAAATTTTAGTAAGAGTAATACCCAAATCCTTATCTGGCATATGCTCAAATACTTCGGAAGCAATAATAATATCTGGATTAATGTCCAGCTTCTCTATGTTTGAAACTTTTAGTATCTCGGGACTGGTTCCTTCCTGGCTAAAAACCCTTTGTCCAAATTCAATACTCGATTTATCCGTATCAATACCAATGATAGAATAATCTAACTTCGCCAGAGGAAGAGTGATCATACACCCGGTTCCGCAGCCCAACTCGATGATTGTATCATTTTTTTTGATGTTTGAAAGAATCCATAACAGACGTTTGGTATGCCCATAAATATTTTCTTTAGGTATAATATTTGTAAGTTTTGCATCTTTCACTTAACTGCCTCAATAATTACATACCAGCCAAACTTTTTTGCTAATCTTTCGAGTATCTTCCTGGGTATATATTTACCCAGGGAAGCAATATCGTCAGCAATTAAATGATTTATTGATGATTGAATCTTGCGAAAACCAGCAATGGAGAACATAGCAGCAAATTTTTTCCTTGTATAAAGATGGACTACTATATTCGGGTTGTCATTTGGATACTCAATTCTGCTCAGTCGTCCCTTTAAGCTTTCCCGCCGAAACCCTCCTTTAAAAACCCAGTCTATCAGAAATACAGACCACCAGAAAAAGATTGAATTTTTATGATAAACCGTTACCCAGCATTTGCCGCCTGGTCTTAATACCCGATGTATTTCAGAAATTATTCGCTGTATATCTGGTGAATGATGAATAACTCCAAACGAATATACAACGTCGAACAAATTATCATCATAGGGTAAATTTTCAGCATCACTAACAAGAAGTTCTGATTTGAGACCATATATCTCAAACCTTTTCCTGATAATTTCAAGATTTCGTGGAGTTAAGTCAACTCCGTGCATAATACCACCTTGTTTTGCTAAGGAAAGGTGGTCGGTTCCCATACCGAAACCAATCTCCAACACTTTTTTACCTTTCAGATCGAATCTTTTTATATTCTCAAGTATCCATGGATGAGTACAGTAACGATGTCTTTCGACTTCCTCAAAAAATTCATTAGACATCAATTCCTTAGCAGAATAGTTGGAACCACATGGAGCAGACATCCAATGTTTCTGTGCCTGTTTTTTGTATTCTTCTGGATCATTAAAAGTTCTCGTATCCATTATTCTCTCCACAAGATTTTTGCTCATGGCAATAAAATCAAATAGCCTCTACTACAACCATATTTCACTACCATGCCATTTTTGTTGATGGACGTTAATACCTGGCGCAACCATTTGAGACTGCCAAATGCGTTTTCTTTGATTTTGTCCACAATATTATGATTTCGTATATTGTTGACAAACGATTGCTAAAACTTCTCTTGTATCAGGTATAGCAAATTGTATTAAAGTTTCCAGAGGCTGAGCAATAAATCGCCGGAAAAAATTGTTTTGCGCAGAGTAATTGAAATATAATTCTTGAGCAATAGCAAGTTTTGATAGTTTTGCCAAATCTCTTAATTCTCCGATGGTAAATTCGTGATGATGACCAATAAAAGGAACTTTTGATTTATAAATTTCCTGGAGTTGCACAAGAGGTGTTCGTCCAAAAAGTAAGCTTATTCTTTTAGGCCAATAAGCAATATTGGGAACCTCAATATACAATATCCCTTTAGAATTTAGCATAGAAGTAATATTGTCCATAAAAGTCTTTAAAGAGTGAGGGTAGTGTTCCAAAACTGCCATAATTGTAATCACATCGAAACAACCAGGAACAATTGCTCCTGCCTGAAAAGGATCATAGCTTACGACTGTCACTCCCCAATCGGCAGCATGTTTAAATAAATTGTTAAATGAATTACTATAATATTGCAAAGATTCAGTCATTGTTACCGCAAATCCTAATTTTCTCAGTGTTATTGGGAAGACGCTCCAAAATCCTCCAATATCACAGATTGTCTGTTCACATCCGTTTTCAGCAAATGTTGAATAAGCTTTGTAAAAGCGGATTGCCGAAGCCTGTAAGTAACCTTGAAAATCGAAAACATTTGGACTCCAGCTATAGCAGTGGGTTGCAATTTCCATCTGCATTTGCGGTGTCCAATACGTAAAAACAGTGCGAACAGACTCTTGATATATTTCATTGAACTCCTGGAAGGTCACTAATTTCATGATACTACATTTCTTCTGGCATAAAAAATATAGATAATACTTGCAATAAGCATAAATCCATATGATACTGTAGATGCGATTGATGCCCCAACAACGCCAAATATGGGTATTATCTTTAAATTGAGTAGAATATTAAGTATTGCTGCTATAGCAGGAGAGTATACCGTAATAAGAGGCATCCCCATAGACGCAAAGTAGTTCATGTAAATTGAATTGATAGATAACATAACAATACCTGGCAGCAAACAAATAAAAGGTATCACTACAGGCAAAAAAGCCATACCAAATAACAATCGCACAAGTGGCGCTGCTAACAATGTAGCTAATCCTGCTATAACAACCATCATGACACCCACAAGCAGTGCTACTTTTTTTGCGAGAATCCATTTGTCTAGTTCAGTTGATAGAGATGACAACTTTGGAAATAAAATAGTTCCGATTGCAACAGGCAACATAAATAACACATTAGTCATGGTTACGGCAATAGAATAGTATCCAGCCTGCTGTGCCCCTAAAATATGTTTTACCATCAACAAATCTACACGTAACACTAAGAAGGCAAAAAAAGCACCCAAATAGGCTTTCAGCCCATAAAAAATGTTTTCTTTGAAGACCGTAAATGATGGGAAAGGGAAAGATACGATATAGGGTTTTAAACACCATAACATCCAGGGTAAAGTAAAAAAAAAGGTAATAAATCCAGCGAGAAATATTTTCTCTACCGTTACATTACCAGACATAACTATTAATCCAATCAGGGTAATTCCTAAAATTTTTGTTACTATCTCACTTATATTAAAAGCACGCACTTTATGAATACCAAGAAGGAGATTTTGCATTAACATGTGAGCAAGACCAAAAGGAATCCAAGCCAATGCCATTATAAGCAACAAACCATGCACAGGTTGAATTGTTGGCCATAGAAAAAATATCAGCCACGTCAGACCTATCACAAAGCTGCCGAATATAAAGCTAACTGCTATTGTATTGCCTAATAGTGAAGGAAGGAGTTCACGGTTTTTGGCAACATAATACGTATTCGAAGCATGCAAACCCAAATTGCCAAATTGCACACCCATGGCACTTATGGCCGACGCTACAGCGTAAAGCCCCCTTCCTTCAGGCCCAAGAGCCCTAGCCACAAGTACAGTAGTAAGTAAACTAATGCATACTTGTACCACCTGAGCTGCAAAGGTTTCCATCACTTTTCGGATAAAATCGGAAGCAATAGACCTCCTGTAAAGATCAAACAATGTTTGATGGAAGGAGCCGTTCTGCACAGTTAATAAGGCATATATCTTAGTCCTCATACAATGTATTCCTTCCACCACAATGCAAGATTAAACAGATACCACGCCTGAGGGCCGTTACCCTGATTAATCATGCGCATCACCTCGACACGGTCAAGAAAGTCTGTCTGGTCGCAAAAATCGCTTAGTTCTCTGCGAATTTGCTCTCCTAACCTGTCAAAGAACCACTCATACACCGGCACACCGAATCCCTGTTTTTTGCGGTCAATGAGTTCATCAGGAATGAGGCCGCGCACAGCTTTCTTGAGTATATATTTTAAAGTACCGTTTTTTGTCTTTATTGCCTCAGGGATGCTCATGGCTAGCTCCACAAACTTATGGTCCAGGAAAGGTACCCGTCCCTCAAGACTTACCCCCATAGTCATCTTATCCACCCGCATCAATAGCAGCTCAGGAAGGCGCAGATTTAGATCAAGATACGTCATCCAGTTGAGATGCGATTTCTCCCATGCTTTTTCTTCAAAACGGCGTCTGATTGGTTTCAAGGCTTCCCATGAGGAAAAGTTTATAAATTTTTTGCATAGCCGGGGAGAAAGCAGTCGCCTTTTCTGCGTTTCGGTAAACGCCTCCGCTCCACCCCAGAAGATAGGCTCCCCCTCTGCACCCCGACGCAACCATTCATAATAGGAAGTCATATTCTTACCTGGCAAGCGTAAGCATGAAAGTCCTATTTTCTTAAATAATCGTGGCACTGGCAGGTCATCAAGACGCTGCAGCTTGAGTGCCGTCATCCAACCGGAGTAACCACAAAAAAGTTCATCAGCCCCTTCTCCAACCTGACAAACAATGATGCCATTGTCACGTGCTAGTTTTGATACGTAATAAACCGGCACACAAACCGGATCAGCAATTGGCTCATCCTGCAGATAAACCATCTCTGGCAGAAAGTTCATAAGGTCATCAACATTCAGTAAGCGCTCATGGTATTCTGCCTTTACTTCACCGGCCATCCGGCGGGCATAGTTGAGTTCATTTTGATACGTCTGATATTCTCCCTCATAGCCAATGGTAAAGGTCTTTACCGTTCTTTCCTCTCCTTCAGAAAACAGAGCGGCATTGGTACTGGAGTCTATACCACCGGAGAGAAAAATGCCTACCGGCACGTCACTGACTTTGCGCAACTTTACTGCAGTACGAAGCTCGGAGAGGATCATACCAGCTATTTTATCTTCAGAGATGTTCGTTAAGGGTTTCGTATAATCCCATACATCCCAATAGCGTTGTTCCTGGATCCGGCCGTCTTCACTTATCTTTAACCATGTACCGCCAGACAATTTCTTAATTCCATCAAATAAGGTCTGGGGAGAGGGGGTAGTTAAAAAAGAGAGGTAATGATAGAAGGATTCCTCATGTACTGCACGCTTCTGATCAGGGTCTTCTAATAATGACTTGATTTCAGAGGCAAAGGTAATACGGTTATTGTGAACACTGTAATATAACGGTTTAATACCGATACGGTCGCGAATTAGCCACAATTCCCGATTCTTTGCATCCCATAGGGCAATGGCAAACATACCACGAAATTTATGTAAACAGTTGATACCCCATTGTTCAAAGGCATGAAGTATTACCTCGGTATCAGAATGATCTGTCTTCCAATGATGACCGCCGATTGTTTTTAATTCAGAGTGTATCTCTGCATGGTTATATATCTCACCATTAAAAGATACCCACAGGGTACCGTTTTCGTTGCACATAGGTTGAGCAGCAGCCTGGGATAAATCAATGATAGAAAGGCGCCGATGTCCAAGTCCTACCTTGCGGTCTTCAGAAATCCATATACCCGCACCGTCAGGCCCCCTGTGTACCATAGTATCCCGCATACGGATGATATACGGCTCTGTAATAATAAAGTCGCTATTTCGAAATACGAAAGATCCTACTATTCCACACATTTAGAGAGAAACAGATATAGTATAATTAAAATGAAACAGTGGGGGCAGGTTTCAAACCTGCCCCTTACACATGAAAAAAACAGTATCGACGTAGGGCAAGGCTTTAGCCTTGCAGAAAGCAACTCCCAATCTCATCTTCTACCAAAAAGGCTATGTTTGTTGCCTGCACCTGCTGCCAGAGAGGAATAGGCCATTCTCCTCCTTTTTGAATAGCAAGGGCGAAGGCCTCAAGCTCATCTTTCTGTCCCTTGTCGATTCTTTTGGTCTCAGTTCCTTTCACTTTAGAGCCAGTTATCGTAAGTTCCTTGTAATCATTGAGAGATAAAACTTTTCCATCAACAAAAATATCGAGTTGTTCTTTCGGATATTCTTTGCTTCCAAGAGCTGTATAGGTAAGTGTAGCAACAGAGCCTTCTTCAAAGGTTATTGTTGCAATAAAATTATCCTTGCAACGGTAATAATTATGAGCAGGCTTGATGGCTTTTGCGCTCACTGATGTAACTTTGCTTTCTGTTAAATAGGTAAAAAGATCATAAATATGGCAAGCCTCGCCTAAATTACGGCCACCACCCTCTTCCGTATGAACCCAGTGATTAAAAGGAATATACCCTGCATTCATCCGGTAATTCAATATCATCGGGTTGCTCCGGTTTTTGATTATTTCATAGATGCGGCGGATATGACAGGAAAAACGGCGATTAAAACCCGTCATTAAAACCGGCAGGAGATGGCCGGTAGATGACAAATAGAAATTTTCGATTTCTTTTAGCTCGTCCCTGGTAAGCGCCAATGGCTTTTCTAGCAGCACATGCTTGCCTGCCTGGATTGCCTTCAAAGCCATTATGGCATGAAGATTATGCCGGGTAGCAATTAAAACAGCATCAATCTCCGGATCATCAAGAATCTGTTGATAATCCGTAGTAGCATAGTTGACATTAAACTGTTTTGCAGTAGCGACTGCGTTATGGCCTGTCCGGCTCATAATTGCCTGTATATGGTAAGAGCTTGATAGCGCCTGGAGATTGGGAAGGTGCATACCTCTGGCAAAATCACCGGCCCCCGCAATTGCTATCCGGATCTGATGAGATCCTGCAGGAGTTGCTGTTGGATTTGGAACAGTACGGATGGGAGTAGTATCTTCTTTTGATTTTGGATAGGAAAGCAGTATCATAAGAGGCTTTGCCCCTTCAGCTTTTAGAGATTCATAAGCTTCCCCAGCCTGTTCTATAGAATAAGTAGCCGCAATGAGAGGATCTACCTTGACTTTTCTATCAGAAATCAACCTGAGATACTCCGACATATTGCGATTCTCAGTCCAGCGTACATAAGGCACAGGATAGTCTAAACCTTTTTCCTCATAGAGAAAATCATAGCGACCCGGCCCATAGGAAGTTGAGATGAAAAAATCCAGTTCTTTTTGATAAAAATCAGCCCGAGTAAGGTTTAGTCCTACGTCGCCAACTAATACAACGCGTCCCTTTTTACGGCACATCTGAAAAGCTGTTGAAATGACTTTATCGGAAGATGTAGAGGCCGCTATAATCACACCATCAGAGCCGATACCATCAGTGAAACGCGCAACCGCTTCAATATCATTGCCCTCGTCAGGATGAATCCCTATATCCATACCGAGCTTATTAGCCAGATTAACACGTTCCCTATCAAGATCGGTTCCTATAACCCTGCAACCATTGGCCTTGAGCAACTGAACAATAAGCTGCCCCAAAATACCTAAACCAAGAACAACGAATGTTTCACCCAATGTCGGACTGGCACGGCGTACTCCCTGAAGGGCTATAGCTCCCAGGGTAACAGTACTCGCTAAAGCAAGATCTACATTTTCCGGTACAGGAACTGTCAAATTTCCCGGAACACGGATGAACTCCGCATGATGGGCACACTGAGCCCCGGCACATGCAACCCGGTCACCCGGCCGCAAATCATCAATTCCACTGCCTGCTTCTATTACAATACCGGAAGCAGAATACCCTGTCGGCTGGCCTGCGGAGAGTTTACTATCAACCAGGTTACGGGTATGGGCAAGCCCCTGTGTTACAACCATCTGCAATGCTTTTTTTACATTTTCAGGTTGTTTGAGCGCCTTTTTCCAGAGTGGCAGACCACTTGCTTTGATGCCACTCATTTCAGTGCCGATAGAGATACAGGAATAATTCACCCGCACAAGTACAGTTCCAGACTCAACTTGTGGTACTGGAATCTCTTCCACTACAACCTGTCCCTGCCTGATTAATACTTGTTTCATTGTATATTATAGGATGTTTTACGTTTATTTGACACGGATTAAAGCATTTCCAAAATCAACAGGTATTTATATTCGAATTTTTACAGGGTATGTTCAAATTATGTAGGTGCAAATACTAACAGACATCTAACCCTTTGTCAATAAGGGAAAAAGCATAGTTGTTGTAATATCATAAAAATAGGCGCCTGTAATTGCACATAAACCGATTTTTGGATTTGCATAATCTACGGCGGTTCTCCCTGTCATTCCCGAACGTCTTTATCGGGAATCCAGCATAGGGAAGCAAACAGCAAAGGAAACTGGATTCCTACTCCCCTTTTTCATGAGAACAAGTTTTGTGAGGAAAAGCTCCCGTTTCCACAAGAACAGGCTGTGTGGGGATGGCAGGAAAAGCAGATGGGGACGATACCCATAGGCAGGTTCAGGTTTATAATCTTAACCCTCAATTTGGAATATTTCTCTCTGTGTTTAGCCATGAAAACGCGATGAGCTATCGACCATGCAAAATATAGGGGTTGTAGAGTAAAACACTGGCGTAGTGGCAACAGGCTGAGGTTTGTGTTCCCCGTTTCTCTCCGTTTTCTCTGAGAGTGTCACATGATCACAACCATACCCTATTTCCAGCATCTTCTCGTCAAACCGTACGTGAGGTTTTCCCTCATACGGCTTTCCTGCTCTCTTCTCAACAAGGCATTATCCACCGTTGGAGAAGTTCCTGCCTTAT
>JAANMX010001546.1_pt1 | contig 25846 bp, 27 predicted proteins | sample 7279681 | NCBI WGS metagenome assembly JAANMX01 (sample SAMN14094542, study PRJNA606508) | bioreactor metagenome | isolation source: A lab-scale SPAN reactor treating ammonium-rich wastewater day 351 | place: Ireland: Galway | collected 2018-01-01
GGAAAGCCAACAGAATCAACGATCTACCAACACCACCCCCGCGCCAGTGCTGGGTTTGCGTACCGCCAGTTATTGCACTGAAAACGAGGGGACCCCGCCATCGGGCAACTGCGCGCGGGCATAGCGTTTGTCGAGAATGCCTTTGAGCTTTGGGTTCTCGGCCTCGATCAGCGTGAGGGCGTCGTCAATGCGCTTGCCAATGTCGGGCTGCTTGGCGGCGTTGCGCAGGGCTTCCCACCGTGCGCCTTCGGGCACCCAGAAGACGTTGACCTCCTTGTAATAGTCGCGGTCTTCCAGCTCGGCCTCAATGTCGGCCGGGTCAGCGTCGCCGTAGAAGTATTCGTCGTCGGGGTTGGTGAGGCGGGCCGTCAGCTCGGCACGGCGGGCCGCGAAGGTGTCAGAGATGTATTTGACGAAGATGAGGCCGAGCACCAGGTGCTTGTATTCGGCGGCGTCCATGTTGGCGCGCAGCTTGTCGGCGGTGGCCCAGAGGGTTTTTTTGATGTCGTCGAGCATTGAGACTGAGAGAGTTTGGCAGCACAACCCGGCTCGAAAGAGTGGATAGACCGCATAGAAATCACTCGTCCCATCTTAACGTCACGATCACAGATGGACACAGTTTCCTGCGCTCGTCAGCTGCGTGTGATAGCGCATGCTTTCGGTTTGAATGGCGACTTACCCAGAACATGCCCTACGGCGATAGCGCTTCACCGGATTTTCTGCGCCGTTGTTCGTATTCGACCTGCGCATAATCTAAAAACGTCGCCCCCGGGGGCATGCTTTCGCAAAGGTCACACCGGGGGCTTGCTTTGTTTAGATCCTACGCCAGCTCAGTCAGTTTCTGAGGGTTTACGTTTTCAAAGAAGCTTCAAAAGCCGTGCAGTAAGCCGTTCCGCGCTTGCGGTGCATAGGCCTGTGCGGCTGTTGGTTAGGAAAAGCGATTTGCAAAACGGTCTGTAAAGCCAAGAACGGTCATCAACCGCGAGCCACGGCTCATTAAGGACCTGGTTGGCCCGTAACCACGCATGGCATTCAGCTTCCCGTTCATAACCGACCAGCGTAGGCGGAACGTCGTGAAGATCGCAGTATTGAGGGGTCACTCCTACGAGCTTGGCTGCCACATCCGAACCCAGTTTTTCACGAAGACGCTCTACTGGAATTTGCAACCTCCAAGTACTCGCGATCACCAGCTTGCATTCGGGAACTTGGCGCAGAACGCTCTCAAACACGGGTAAGCAGCTAAAGTGTTTTGACTCATGGCAATGCTCCGGATGTAGAACACCGTCGAAGTCCAGAAACAAGATAGGCATTGGGCGACATCCAAGGGCAAATTCCCAACAAGGAGGAAATTTCTTACGACGCAACATGGAAATGAGACTAGTTGGTCGTGGCCTTCTTGGTCTCATTGGGCGGAAATAGGAGCATGTCTCCCCGAAAAAAACTCCGACCCAAAGCTGACTTTGGTCGCGCGCTGCAGGTATTGCGCGCCGTGCGGGGTGTGACCCAGGAAGACATGCTCTTTGCGACGAGCCGACGGCATATCAGCCGCGTTGAACAAGGCCATCAAGTACCTAGCATACGGACCATAGAGAGTTTGGCTGAAAGCTTGCAGATCCATCCTTTGACACTGATTGCGACTGCGTATTGCCAGGGCTTAGAGTCGGCATCGTTCGACGAAATCATAAAGATCATGACAACCGACCTACAAGCTTTGTCCTCATGTCATGCGGGGCGCGGAGACCTGATACGTTCGGAGTAGCTCTGAGCAAGTAGACGCAGCCCCTCCATCAGGCCCGAACCAAGGGCGCTGTCTTCACGCTGAAGCATCCGGCCCACGATCTCTCGATCCACTGTGACGCTGAGAAGGGTCATAGCCTCATGCAATGTGCCCATCTCGACGTAAAAACCCTCACCTGACAGCTTGGCGCCAGCCTTAGAGAGCAGCAGCAAAATGATGGGCAGTGCTGCACTGCCTGGTCCCCGATCGGCATCCCAACCCTTACCAGCGAGCAAATCTCGCAGTTGATCGGAGATCAGCAAAAGCTGCCGATCATCCAAGGCGTCAGGCAAGACTGACTTCCACCCCCGCGAGTTGACGAGAGCCGCTAACTCAGGCTCTCCAAAAGATCCGAGGGTCGTTTTTTCTACACGCAGCATGTTCGTTGTCGAGAAAATATGAGACTATTTGGTCCCATCCGGAACCGCGAAGCGCGAAGATAACCGAGCTATAAGGTGTTTTTTTGCTCGTAGCTCTGCTACTTGCGAAATGAAGGCTTCCGGTTGCCCCGATACACAATACGGGCAACTGTTCAGTTGCTGCGAAAACCAGATGCACTTGACCACCGAGTCCACTGCAACGTGACCACACGCACCACATCTACTTGACCGACCGGACCAGGGCACCGTGCCAATCGGAGTTGCTCGGCGTAGGAGCGACTCCTCCGCCGACAAACATCAGATCCCCACAAAGCTACCTTGCAGAACAGAAGCGCTAGGTCGCATGCTGTTCGTACTGCCATCGACAGGTGGTAGTGGGCTTGGCTGATCATTGAGCCCGGCAGACTTGCCACCAATCCGTTCAATTGCCTATGAGATTGGGCGCACTCGACTGGCACGTATCAGGCAGGCATGGAGAGGGCTGCCATGCATCGGTTCTACCCGAGTCAAATCAAAGCCCGAATCAGGCTGGATGCAGTCTTTCGACACCGAGACGCCGAGGGGGCGATGTCCGGTCTCAAGCGGTCTTAGCCTGGAGACGATCAGGCTGCCAGACATCGGAAGCTCAGTTGCCGTCTGGCATCCTTGTCGTCACGAATCCGCTGATCCAACGGTTTGGGCGGTGGCCGCTCGCGGCTGATGAGGCACCTGCACGAAAAAGCGCTGAAGCACGTGGCGCCGCCGTACGCGCTCAAATGATGGCTGCAGTCACAACCGTACTCGTTTGTTCGGCTGGAAAGCAATCGTCAGGCACAGACACTAAAGCACAAACTCGACTGACATACACGCAACCCATTGAGCCGCACGCACCGTCCCCATTCACAGACCAAAGCCCACAGTGACGTGGATACCGCTGCGCCCCCCCCCACCCGCTGGGAAGAGGCGTGCCTTACAACTACTCGCGATCAATCGGACGCGTCAGTAATAGGAAACATCTTGTGAGCAATCGTCTCCAATTTGGCGTAGCCTAATCCTGCCATTGGTCTTTCTGTCGGTGTAGTAATGACCGGAAAGTTCAAGCACTCTTCTACCATTTACCTGAACGTACCGAACGTCAAAGAGTGTTGACCCAGTATATATATGCCAATCTGGATTTTGTGGTGTCACGCGATGCACATAGTACAGGCGTGGTTGTCCACTTTCGCTGACAGGTGTTGACTCGAGGGTAATTGATTTTGAAGTGGGTGTATGCAGATCAATTTGAGTATGACTAAGCGTCTGGCGAATTACGGCACGAGCAGTAAGCCGCCCCCCTTCAAACGTGATTTCTCCTTCCCAAGCGCCGTTAATATCAGGAAATAGAGAATCATCAAAAACCCTCATGATAGACCATATCCTTCGAGCTGTGAAATTGGATCCAATTAAGAAGATCAGGAGCGCAGCTATAGCAGATGAAATTCCGAAAAGCTTGAAGAGGGACGTGGTTGGCCAGAAATAAAGAACGAGTGCGTATACCGCGATGCTAAAAAATACTGTGAGGCCAACGATGAGCTTTATCAGGCTCGAGAAGTTTATAATTCGAAACATCAGTGCACCAAGTTTTGATAGCTATATATCTGTGCTTTTCCGTGACTCTTTGCAGCCATCAAGGCAATGTAGGATTCCCTAAGGGTGTCTCCAATCCCTACCGAGAATGTGGCGCACTCATTTCCTAGCGCTGAAATTGCATTGAATATTTCATTCTCCGGCACCGGGGATTTTTCGGCGCAACCCGCAACGCCATCAGCCCCGCAGAAAATTATTGAGAACCCAAGTTGCTCTAGATAATTGGCAATTCTGTGCGTTGTTTCGATCATCTTTTTGTTGAGCTCGGCAAGCGATATGGCGTCGTTGCGAAGATAGTATTGGGTGATTCGCTGACCGATGTCGTCACCGTCAATCGTTATAAACATTTCATTTTTCCTATATCTACGATCGCAATGCCAATTCAATAGAATCTGATCGGCAAGGTTCATTGGAGTACTGGAGCAACCGCCCTATAAATTCACATCGGCGCCGTCAAGAAAATTGTCGTAAACGCTCCCAAAGCCCCGCAAAGTCCATCACCAGCCATGCCAAAGCTCAGCAGCAGCGTTTATGTACTCGTCGCAGTTGGCTTGGGTCCAGCAGGTGTGTGATCCGTTTCGAAGCAGGTAGTACTGCCGGTTGGCGCAGACGAGTTGTATCTTGTCAGCTTCGCTGCGACACCAATCGATGGCGTTGGAGACGGAGCTTCTGTAGTTCGTGCCGAGCAGGTTGCTCGGCACGTTGTACAGCAGCCCTTCGATGTAATAGGACGGTGCAATGCCCGGTTTGATAAGTCCATCATCGACAAGGCGGCTGCGCATGTTCTTGAAGACCCGCACGACGGGCTTGTACCAGTGCGACGTCTCCTTGTGCTTTTGCATGAGATTGGCCGAATGCTGGCGGGGATAGTTGGCAATGCGCTCACCGGCCGCGTTATAGAAGCAGATACCTTCGTCGTAGGTCGAATCGTCGGCGGATTTGAACTGGTAGTACCGCCTGAACTGGACTGCGGCGATGACGTCCGCCTTGCGTCGCGTGCCGTTGGCTGCGATCGTGATGGCCTTGTCACCGACTTTGACGTCTTTACCATACTGGGCGGTTAGCACCGAAACAACATCCTTCTTGAAATCGACATACCCGTAGGTGGCGTCGACGAACGCGCCCTGGTAGGCGGCCTTGTCCTCCGGTGGCAACGATTCGATGTCCCGCTGCCAGCAGTCGTTAAGGCAGATCACGATGTCGACATCGCTCTCTGCCCAGATGTTGGTGTCGTTGCCGTAGGACCCCTGCAGGAAGACCTTGTAGCTCTTGCCCGCGTAAGGCGTACTGCTGCCTTCAAGGGAGCCCTTGATGCTTTGGTAGGTCGTCGACGACTGCGTGATGGATCCCTGGTGAGACCAGGTTTCCAGTTGCGATTCGGGAATGGCCATGAATGCTCAGCCTCTTACAAAAGGTATTCGCGCAACTGTTTCTCGCGCGACGCGAACGACTCTCTACCGCGCTGAAACAGCATATCCAGCTTGGCCAGGTCGTGCTCCAGCAGATCAGTGGCCATCTCCGGCTGGGGGAAGGTGTCGCTGATGCGGACCGTCGGCACGTCATGGAACAGCACCTTTCGCAACTGGTCCATGGACTGCGTGTTGATCTCCAGCGTCTTCTGCAGCAACTCGACGCTGACCACATACCTCTGGGCTAGTCGCATCCAGAATGACGGCTTCGGCTTGGGGTACACACCGACGCCGACGCTAACGATACGGATGTCATGACGATCGTGCTTGAGCGCGTGCACGGCATCCGCGATGGCATAGAGCGTCGGGTTGTTTGCACAATACCCGCCGTCGATGAGTTCGATGCTCTCGCCTTTCGAGGTTTTGACGACGGTGCGCTCGAAGAAAGGGTAGGCCGAGCAGGACGCCCGGACTGCGTCGGCGATCGTGATGCCGAAGCCCGGTACGAATGTGCCGGCGCGGCCGTGTGCCTGCTCCACACTGGCCTTGAAAATCATGGGCTGCTCGGTCAACCACTTCGCGGTCACGACGCCGATCCCGGTCTTGACCTCCGTGAAGCTGGTATTGCCGAAGACCGTTTTGGCCAGTTCGGTCAGTGCTCGCGTCCTGCCGGCTCGCGTGTTCTCGGACATCACTGTCGGCACATGCGCGCGGTACAGCGCCAAGATTTCGTCGACGGATCGGCCCAGCGCGATCAGCGACGCAATGATGGAGCCGGTGCTAGTGCCAAATATCAGGTCGAACTTCTCGTGCAACGGACCACCAACCATGGCCTCAATCTCGGTGAGCACGCCCAGCGTGTAGAAACCCTTCGCGCCACCGCCGTCGAGAGTCAGGACGCGCAGCGGCTGGTCGGATGCGGCAACTTCCGTTTTGTCAGTCATTGGGGTCATGCCTCGGTGCTGATGAGCTTGAGCCTGTGGCGAAGGTCATCCATGGACTGGTTGGTGGACACGCCGTAGCCGTGCTCCCGCGCGACTTGCCTGAGCAACTCGTCCATCTCGACCGACAGCTGGGTGAGGCCGTCCAGCTTCTCTTGGCCGTCGTAGATGCAGCGCAACCCGTCCGGTGTCAACAGGGTCCGGGCGTAGTCCTTGTTGTGGTGCAGGTAGTCCAAGAAACGCTGGGTCTCGGCCAAGATGGCCAGCTCGTTCACCAGGCCGGTTCGGAGCTGGCCCATGTCAGCGTGATACATCGTCGCGGCAATGTCAAAGCTCGGGAGCGAGACAGTCTTGCCTTCATTTTCCATGTCGGCCTTGACCTGCTTGCACAGCCGAATCGACTTGCGCAGGCCGCCGAAGATGCTGTCGCAGCGCGCTCCCACCCGATGGATATGCAGAAACGGCAGGTTGTCGATCGTCGTGGCCTTCTTGACATCAAGTATTGTGATGCCACGGTCTCTTTCCATCCCGGAGCTCTGGTAATGGATGGTGTCGTACCAATGCGAGGGAACGACATCGACTACGCGCTGAAGCGATCCGCCGGAAATGGTGACCGCCTTTGCACCCGAAGAATCGACGGTGGCGGCCGGGAACCCATCCCGCAACCCTGAAATGACACCCGCGCGCAGCGCACCGAGCACGCCCAGCGAAGTTTTGGCGGTATGGTTGAGATAGGCACCGCTGGCGGCCATGGCGCCGTGCCTGTCGTAGGTCCAGAAACTGGTGTCCAGCATCAGCAGATCTACGTCGCTGACCCGGCGGATGTGCACGTTCAGTGGCACCGACCCTTGCAGGCGGAACTCCGCAGGAATGCCGCGCTGGGCCAGCCGCGGCACTAGTTGCTTGCCCACTCGTTCCGCCTCTTCCACGCTGACCCTGGTGTATGTAGCGCCAACCTCCTCCATTGCGCCCAGTGCATAGGCGGTAAAAGGGCGCGCATGCCGGTTCCGCTCCCACTTCTCGCCCGACGGATACAGCGACTTCGCCATGAGGTCCAGCGCCTGGGCTGAACTCAACGTAGTGCGCTGGGGGCGATCGTCCCCCACTCGCCGCGCGCGCAGCTGGATCAAGCGATTTCCTATGTCGGCCATGCCGTCCCTCTTGGTTGTTTGAGTTGTGTTGTCCGCCGAGATCGCCATCCAAAGGTTGGCGGCAATGACGCTCGCGGAACTTACTACTAGCGCCAGTCTACATACGCGGGACAGGATAGAGGACTCTCCCAATACGCCACGGCCTTGATAGACCGGAAAGGCAAATGATGGCCGGCAAGCTGACGCTCATGACCGACCGTTCATGGTCGCGAGTTGCACGCTACCGCAGCCACGTCCATCAACCGCTGTCTCTGCAAGACTGCCTTTGACTGGTTCGAGCCGACCTGCCACAACTCGCAAATGGGGACTGGCTCTCGTGGGAGGGCTACCGCGCCAACTGCTTGCTTCTAAAAACTAAGCGGGTTTGGCTGACAAAGCCACAAAGCAGCTGTGCAACTTTTCCCTCAGTTCCCGTTGAACGTGGGGGTTTGACAAGCCTGTCGTTCCATCGCATGCAACGAGGTTTTGACGACAGGAGTCAGGCCAACCTTCCAGGTCGTCATCGAGAGCTATCCACTGCCGGGGCTTTCGGCGCAGCGTGTCTTCCTGAACTTGCACGCCCCGTGGGGTGGTGCGGAACATGGACAGATTCCAAGGGTCTACACCATGCACGCGTCCGTGGTACGTCCCACCAATGAAACGGGCACTCAGGGAGGCCGGAAGCCGTTTGAGGGTTGCGCTGTATCCAGGACGTATGCACCAGGTGCTACTCAGTACCAAGGCGACTTTTGGGTAGGGGTCAAGCAGCGACTCCAGGAGGGGAACCCATTCGAAAAGATAATGTCCAGCCGCCTCGTACGGGCTCATGTAAATGCCCTTGCGGGGATGCCAGAGCACTTTTTCATGGTGGACAACACCGTCGAGGTCCAGGTACAGAACGACGTCCGCGCTGCGCGGAGTGGATACCGGCACATATGGGGAATTTTGGCCTGAGGGCATTGCCGTAGGGATTCTGTTTGACGCCAGTTTGTCTGCGGAGACGACGGCATAGCCGCGCTGACTCAAGAACTTGCATCTCACCGTTGAAACCTACGAATACGCACCAGCCTGAGCGCGGAGGAGCAAGCTACTCACCATTTCCACACCATTGGGCTCCGAGAGCACATCAAGAGGCCTCCGATTCCCCAATGCAGGAACCTCCTCCATAAGCCAGTGGTCAAGCCAAGAACGTGCGTCAAAACCGCTTGGGTCTCCGGCCTCGTTGACCATTCTCTGTACGATCATGGTGAGAGTATTGATGTCGTCTTCAAGAGTCATGGTGTAGTCCGTGGAATGGTCGTAGATTAGACCGCAGCGATGACGGTGCAGTCCCTAGGTTTAAGCTTCAGCTTTTGGCCTTTGTAGATGGCTGGTCAGATTGGCAGTTGCATTTGGTCACGTAGCGAGCAACCATGGTCAAGGTGCTGAAAACACTGTACGCGTTGGCAAACCAGCACCCTGACCACCATTACGTCGCCTGCATCCGCTTCGCGGCGTGCAGCTTCCGCATGGATTCTCCCTTGAGCTGGAGCCGATGGGCTTGATGAACAACCCTGTCCAGAATCGCGTCGGCAATTGTCGGGTCCGGGAATAGTCCATGCCATTGATCCGTCGGGTATTGGGACGTAATCAAGATGGACCCGGACCGCATGCGTCTATCCACTACGTCCAGCAGCACGTGAGCAGCTTGTGCATTCAGGTTGCCGATGCCAAAGTCATCCAAAATGAGCAACTGTGGCTTGATCAGTACCGCCTTCAACTTTGGCAACGAGCCATCGAGCATTGCAGAGCCAATATCTGCGTACAGATCAGAGGCTCGATAAAACACCACAGATAGCTTGAGCCTGCAGGCCTGGGTTCCGAACGCACATGCCAGCCACGTTTTTCCGACTCCCGTCGCGCCCAGGATGATGAGGTTCTGGCGACGATGAATCCACTCACAAGTAGATAGCGATGAAACGAGGGAGCGATCAAGCTGCCGACTAGCACGCGAGTCCAGGTCTTCGAGGTTTGCTGGCTCAGGAAGTGCTGCGCCTTTAATCAGGCGCTTCAACTTTTTGTTTTCGCGCTCTGACCATTCCCTTTCAACCAGCATGCCGAGCCTGTCTTCAAAGCTGAACTGCTGTAAAGATGGCGTATCCATTTGAGTGCTCAAAGCGTCTGCCATGGCTCCCATGCGCAACTCCCGCAGGCGTGTGATGGTCTGATGAATTCCACTCATGGATTGCCTCCGTAGTAGGACGGCCCGCGCAGATTTTCATGTTGTGCGGCAGGTGACATTAGTGGTGGTGCCTGCCTATCCGGTTGATTGCGAAAAATTGACTGAATGCTACGCAGCGCGGTGATGTTCAACGGCAATGAGTATGCGCAAACCTCTTCAAGTCGAGACTCCCCATGCAGTCGCGCCAACTCGCGGAGTCGCTTGGCCGCGCGAATGCCATTCACCATGTCAGAGCGGTCTTGCAAATGGTGACTCAGCATGGCATGCGTGTTTGCACCAACGGTCTTTGCCCATTCCAGGAGTGCTTTAGGCTCAGCGTCCAGCACGCGTTGGTGTGCTATCGGGCGATGTTCCTGCAAGGTGACCATCGCGACGGAAGTCAGTTCCAATGCATGAAATGCCACCCGCTTACCCGACTCAAAAATTTCGAGCGTCTTTTCTGTGAATCTGGTATCGACCTTCTTCCCAATCAGATGGTACGGGACAGAGTAAAAGACCCCCTCATGTTCGACGTGGTAGTCGGCGTTGATGCGAATAGCGCGTTTCCATTGGCATGGTTCAAATGCCGCATTCGGCAGGGGCTTCAATGCCGCCTCCTCAACCTCCTTGAATCGCTGAATGCGACTGCCTGTCATTTTTTTGAATGGATGTGCGTTCATGTCGGCAGTGAGTCTCCGTAGCTCTTGATTGAGCTCTTCGTAGCTGAAAAACACGCGGTCTCTCAGACGGAACAGCACCCAACGTTGTGCAATCTGAACGCCTACCTCGACCTTCCCTTTGTCCTGGGGTTTCCGAACTCTGGTGGGAAGCACCGCTGTGTCGTAGTGAGCAAGGCATTCCCGATATGCCGGGTTTAAATCAATCCGATCACGGGTTCGCCGGAGCACTGCGGACTTCAGGTTGTCACACACAATCCAATGAGGGACTCCGCCCAACGCAGCGAAGCAATTGACATGGCACTGCTGCCAGTGCTCAACCTTTTGGCTCGGGACCGCCTCCAAATAGGTGAGATTTGAGTAGCCGAGGACGGCAACGAAAATCTGTGCAAATGAGGACGGCCCTCCAAGAGGGTCTCGAACTTCTACTGTTCTGCCCGCGAAGTCCACGAAAAGTTTGTCGCCTGGTGCGTGGTGCTGTCGCATCACTATGTGTAGTGATTTCCTCCAACGCCGATAGTGTTCTGTGAAAGCGCTATAGCCGACCCCTTCGGGGCACCCCTCGCGCCACTCGCACCAGATAACTTCCAGCGTCCCGTCCTCGCGCTGCATTTGTTCGTGGACCCAGTTCCAATCGGGAGTGATCTTTTTCTGAGCCACCGATTTGTCATGGTTGTTAAGTACCGATCTCCACTGATGATCATCGAGCAAGGACAGCTCGGGCCAGAGTCGGCCACTCTCCACCAAGACCTGCCTGAGAGCTTTGACGCTGTTGTGCGAAACGCCAACCATCCTGCCGATTGCTCGGCTGGATTGGCGGTTGTCGTAAAAATGAAGGCGAGCGATCTCTCGCTGCAAATGAATTGAAAGCCTCAAGGGCATGCTCCTGGATGTACTGCGCGATAAGACGCGCATGGGACGGGGTCACCCAATCACGCCCTGCTATTGACGAGCAAGCGTGTCTGTCCGATACTCCAGCACACAAGTACCTACTTGACTGGCTAACGGCTAGTTGCAAAAGCCTGAGGTTGCCGCCTCAGGCTTTTGTCTTTTTGGATGACGGGAATTGGGGTAAGGGTTCTTGAATTCGGGCTGAACTCTCCTCTCTCTATCTACTTTTGGGCTCAACAGAACCCTCTGAACGCATACAGCGTCTGGGCTTGGCGGCTAGGCGCCAGAACTGTGTGGCCGATTCATTGTGTGTGCAGTTCATGCCCCATCTCACTGCGATACGCGGGCATCCCTGTTGCTAAATCATCGTTTGACTCTGAACGATGAGATCTGTTTGGTGCCGTGTTTTGTGACGACACATCGCGATGCTTCCATAGCCATTGGGCGATGTCCGTCGCTGCTGCAAATCTGCCCCTGCGGCCTGCCAACTCGAACGTGTGCACAGGCAATCTATTGCGTTGATGCGCTTTCCTAAAAGCATCTTGTGAACGGTAACCCAACGCTCTCGAAAGAGTGTTGCCGCCCACAGTCGCCCCAAGGGCTGCAATGAGTCTGAGCTCAAACGCTTCGTACTCGGTGACACGAACGCTTGAGAGGCGAGGGATCGTCGGCTGTGCAGTCATAGTCGGGATCAAAGCAGACCAGTTGGGACTAGGCGGGATCTTAGGCAGCGGACTCCATGAAAGCAAAGTGGATCGGTTGCATGAAAACCGATACCCCTTTCTGCGTTGGCGACCAAGCGGGACAATGCGAGGTCACTACCCCAAAGTTGACGTGGCCTATGACGGTACAAGCACCGACTGATGAACGAAAAACCCGCTTTAGAGAACTAAAACGCGTCAGAGGTGCCGTTTGTTTTGGTGCTCTGGCTGCTCATTTCGGGGCTGAGTCATCCAAAAAGCTGGAATGGCGAGTCGATAGGCGTTTGCCGTACGGGGAAGATGTGGATTCCTCACCTTCCAACAAATACCTGCGCTGGCGGCAAGGGACACTTCCACATAATGATTCGTTGACCCACGTGGAGGCGCGAACCGCTGGGTCGGTTCGCTTAGGGTATTGGCGTGATTTGCCCTTGTGGCAAATCATGTCCCCTGACCTCCCTCCAATCTCAGGTCTGCACCAAGTTATTGAGCAGATGCCGAGGAATATTCGCAAGATCCTCCTCCACGATACGGACTCAGCTCGCGACGGCCGCTTTCATCACACTATTCCTGGCAGATCGCAGATCCTGGCCGTGCGAAACCAGCGTTCCCTAGACGCATTCATGACGCTGGTGTGCCTTGCGCGCAAAGGTGAAGTGCTGGAGAACGATCCTCTCCACTTCTTGCCGGCAGCGTGTGCATATGAGATTTTTCCCAGAATTTTGTACTCTCATAAGCCGCTCCGGTACCGTTGGGAAGGGCTTTTTGAATGTCTTCGAAAGGTACTCTGGTGCCGCGTTTACTCCAACGGGGCCTCTTTCCATTTTCCTATCGAGATGATTCACCGAAGTCTTGCCGCACTTGATGCTGACCCTGAGGCCACCTTGCCGAATTTGACCGGTTTGCGAGTTTCGACGAGTTCGTAGTGCTGTTTACAAAAATCTCTTCTATTCCTGTTAATCAGCACTTCCAAGATATGCCGAGAAGAAAAGACAGCCGCAGCAGTACAAGGCAGAACCGGGAGTTTTCGGGAGTGATCAGGCCGAATGGTCGAATCTGGGCATCAGCCAAGCAGTTCTACAGGGCAGCAGAGCAGATTTGGACAAACGAGGGCGTCGACCTGAATGCATTTGTCTTCCCGCTCATCGTCAACTATGCGCTCTGTGCTGAGCTCAGCTTAAAAGCGGCAGAAGGCCCCCGATGGCCACCCCAAACTGCTCCACTTATGGCCGGTCAAACTGCTCCAGGCAGGACGGACGGATGGTGACTATACGGGGGTGGCGGTGATGCGTGAGGCGGCCTCCTTCAATCGGTAACTCTTGCCCTCGAACTCCAGCATCGCGCAGCGGTGCATGAGCCGGTCCAGGATGGTGCTGGCCATGGTGGCGTCGCCCAGATATTTGCCCCAGTCCTGCACCACGCGGTTGGAGGTGATGACCATGGCTCGTCGCAACTTGTAGCGCTGGTGCACGATGGCCTGCAGCAACTCGGCACTCACATCGGCGATGCGCCGGGCCAGGAACAGATCGTCCAGCACCAGCAGGTCGGGCTCGATCCAGCCCTTGAGCTGTTGGGCCTGTTCTTCTGTGCTGGCCAGCCCGTAGCGGGCAAACTCGGTGTCGGCCTCCACGTAGCGCACGTCATATCCCTGCAGCGTTGCTTGGTAGGCCACGGCTTTGGCCACATGGCTCTTGCCGGTACCGGGCTTGCCGATGATCAGCGCGTTGGCGCCCTCGCCGATGAACTTCAGGGTGTGCAACTCAAAGCAGGCGCTGCGCGGCAGCTTCTGATTGAAGCGCCAGTCGAAGTCCGCCAGCGAGGGCCGCTCATCCAGGCCCGAGCGCTTGAAGCGGCGCTCGGTCAGGCGCGAGCGGCGCCGGTCCAGCTCGTCCTGGAGCATGGCGGCAAAGGTCTCCAGGAAGGGCTGCTGGGCGGCCTGGGCCTGCATCACGCGGGTCGACAGGGTCTCGGCAATGCCGGACAGGCGCAGCTCGCGCAGAGCGCGTTCGATCTCGATCATGTTCATGACTGGGTGCTCTCAAGGGATTGGGTGGCGGTGGCGGCGTGGGCAAAGAGATCGCCGTACTCGTCGGCGCTGCGAATGAGCGCGTGTTGCTGGGTCAACATTGAAGGCGACGCCGACGGTGTCGGGGTGTCGGCCTCCAGGGCTGCCAAGGCATCGGCCACGAGCCGCTCGGTCAGCGCCTTGACGTGGCGGTAGCTGTGCACGCCTTGCTCCATGGCACCCGCGCAGGCCGCGTCGATGAACCGGTGTGGATAACGCCGCGCCAGGTTGACGATGCCCCAGAGCTTGCGCTGGCCCACCCGCCCTTCGATGGCAAACAGCATCTCGCACAGCCGTGCCGCCTGAGGACCGATGGCCCGAGCCTGGTTGAGGATGAAGCGGGTCTCTCGCGAGGGGTTGAACACGCGCTCTGCCATGGGCAACACCACGGTGCCGGGCCGATCCACCCGGGCATGCGTGCGCAGCAATGCCTGGGTGCGCAAGTCCCGGATCTCGATGCGCCGCTCGAAGATCCGCACCAGCACCTTGGAGCCAATGGCTGCGGGGCGCGCAGCGTAGCTGCTGTGCTCGATGCGCACGCAGCTGTCATCGCAGACCGTGCGCTGCAACTCGGTGAAGTACGACATGGCGGTGATCGGCAGCGGCTGCAGGTGTGCTCGCTCCTCCTCGAACATGGCCTGCACCTGGCGGCGTTCGGCACCGTGGATGCGAGAGGCTGCCCACTTCACTTCCCAGTGTTCAAGGAAGACGTTCTGCTCCTCGATGCTCTCGAAGCGCCGGCCCTTGAGCGCGGTGGCCTGGGTGTGGCCGATGGCGTGCTCTACCGTCCCTTTGCGATTGGGGTCTCGCACCCGAGCTGGGTCAGCCACCACCTCGTAGTGGGCCAGCGTGGCGGCGTAGACCGCATTGAGTGCGGGCTCGTACAGGTCGGGCTTCAAGACGCCTTCCTTGAGGTTGTCCAGCACGACATACCGGGCAGACCCACCGAAGTAGCGCCATGCCTGCTCGTGCAGCTCGGCCCAGACCTGCTGGCCAGACTTCCAGACTACTCGGCGAAAGCTGCGCCGCGAGTACCGCAGTGTGGCCACGAACAGGCGGGGTTTGCGCCAGCGCTCGGTGCCGGGCACCCGGGTGGGCGCGCCCTCGCCGTAGTCGACCTGCATCTCTTCACCCGGGGCAAACGAGAGGCGATCGAACTGCTCGGGCTCCTTGTGGCGCAGTTGTGCCGCGAAGCGTTTGACGCAGTTGTAGGCGCCATCGAAGCCGTGCAGGTCGACCAGGTCCTGGTAGATGGCGGTGGCGTTGCGGCCCAGGCGCAACTGGGCGTCGATGAAAGCGCGGTGTGGCTCGCACTTGGATGTGGTCACCGGCACAGGCACCGCCAGGCCAGTCGGTGGCCAGGGTGGAGCAGTTTGCCCTGGAGAGTCGGTGGCCACCCCGGGGCAGTTTGCTGGGTCGGCGGCAAAGCGCTGCTGATACGAGCGGATGGTGTGGCGCGAGATGCCGGTGATGCGCTCAATCTCGCGCTGGGTGGCGCCGCCCTTGAGCAGCGTCCAGATGGTGGTTTGTAGATGTGGCTTCAAGACGTTCAACCTTGGGCTCCCTCGGGATAAGGGAGCAGAAAGTAACGTCCTGCCTGTCGGGCCTCGCGGCGCCCGACGCACCAGGCTCAATGCGTCAGATCAACGTGGCCAGGGTGGAGCAGTTTGGGTGGCCATAAGTGGAGCACTTTGGGTGGCCGCTGGGGAGAAGGCGGCACGGTTGGCGGAGGCGTAACCCCGGACGGTCTTGTGAAGGCTGCCAAGATCATGTCCACGGCACATGGGCACAACCTGTCGGATGTGTTTGCGTCTCTTGAACTGCCCACTCAGGCTGCTATTGAGTCTGAATTTCTGGCGGCGTCAGGAGAACAGCTGGCGCCGCTTCTTGCCGAGTGCTCGGACTACTTCATTCAAGCCCGCTATGCCTATGAACAGATCGGTGGTAGCTACAACCTGAGCGGTATCCGCACGCTCGCAAAGGGCTTGCTTGATGCCGTGAAAGCCTTCGGTACCAAGAATCCCTGAGCGAAGCGCTCATCAATATTGGCGCGTCGGTTCGCCCCGGAGTCAGGCTAACCGCCGCCCCAGCTCTCCCCAAACACCTGCGCCTGCCGCAGCACCAAGTCCACCGCCTCTTCCTGCAAGTCTGGCGGGTACTTGTACTTGCGCAAGACCCGCTTGACCATCAGTCGCAGCTTGGCCCTGACGCTCTCACGTTCTGACCAATCCACCGTCAGGTTCTGGCGCAGGTTTTCGGTCAGCTCGTGGGCGATCTTTTTGAGGGTTTCGTCGGTCAGTTCTTTGACCGCTGATTCATTGGTGGCCAGGGCGTCGTAAAACCGCACTTCGTCTTCGGTCAGGCCCAACATTTCGCCCCGGCTCGCCGCCTCGCGGAACTTCTTGGCCATCTCGACCAGTTCTTCCATTACCTGCGCGGTTTCGATGGAGCGGTTCTGGTAGCGCTTGATCACGTTGCCGAGCAGGTCTGAGAACTTCTTTTCCTGCACCACGTTACTGCCGAAGCGGCTCTTGATCTCGCCTTCGAGCAGGCGTTCGAGCAGTTCGACGGCCAGGTTCTTCTCGGGCAGGTTCTTCACCTGGGCCAGGAATTCATCATCCAGCAGGCCGATGTTCGGTTTGTCCAGGCCCACGGCATCGAAGATATCCACCACCTGGTCAGACACCACGGCGTTGCTGATGATCTGGCGGATGGCTTCGTCGCGCTGTTCGTCGGTACGTTTTTTGGCGGTGATGTCCCGTTTGGTCAGGATGACCTTCACCGCCTGCATAAAGGCGACTTCTTCTCGCACTGCCTTGGCCTCGTCCAGGGTGCAGCACAGCGAGAAGGCTTGGGTCAGTGCCAGGGTGGTGTCGGCAAAGCGACGTTTTCCGTCCTTGCCGCCTTCTTCCCGTAGGCCCAAGATGTGGTTGGCAGCTCGTGCCAAGGTCTGATGGCCCCCGGTCAGGAAGTCGCTGTAATCGCAGCCATGCAGCATGGATTGCAGGACATCGAGCTTTTCCATGAGGACGCTGTACGCCTCACGGGCATCCACCGTGGGAGTGCCCCGGCCTTTGCTGGCGGTGTACTCCTTCATGGCGGCTTTGAGTTCGTTGCCAATGCCGATGTAGTCCACCACCAGGCCGCCTTGCTTGCCCTTGAAGACGCGGTTCACCCGCGCAATCGCCTGCATGAGGTTGTGGCCCTTCATGGGCTTGTCCACGTACAGGGTGTGCACACAAGGGGCATCGAAGCCGGTGAGCCACATGTCGCGCACGATCACTAGGCGCAGCGGGTCGGCGGGGTCTTTGAAGCGCTTTTCCAGGCGCTTTTTCACCTTGCCGTCGTAGATGTGAGGGCGCAGCAGGGCTTTGTCGCTGGCGGAGCCGGTCATCACGATCTTTATGGCGCCTTTCTCGGGATCGGGGTCGTGCCAGTCGGGGCGTAGTTTGATGATCTCGTTGTACAGGTGAACACAGATGTCGCGGCTCATGGCCACGACCATCGCTTTCCCCGATTGGGCGGTACTGCGCTCTTCAAAGTGCGCCACCAGGTCAGCGGCCACACTGGCCACACGGGGTTCGGCACCAACGATCTTTTCCAGTGCGGCCCAGCGGCTTTTGAGCTTGGCCTGCTGGCTTTCTTCTTCATCCTCGGCCAGCTCGTCCACTTCGTCATCAATGCTAGGTAGGTCTTCGTCTTTGAGGCGCAGCTTTGCCAGGCGGGATTCATAGTAGATGGCCACCGTGGCGCCATCTTCCTTGGCCTGCTGCATGTCGTAGACGTGGATGTACTCTCCAAACACGGCTCGGGTGTCGTGGTCGGTGCTGCTGACCGGGGTGCCGGTAAAGCCCACAAACGTGGCGTTGGGCAAGGCATCGCGCAGGTGCTGGGCATAGCCTGCCTGGTACTTTTCTTCGCCAGGCTTGCCTTTGAGGGTGGCCTTGAAGCCGTATTGGGTGCGGTGGGCTTCGTCCGCGATCACCACGATGTTGCTGCGCTCGGACAGCACCGGGAAGGTGTCTTCATCCTCCCCCGGCATGAACTTCTGGATGGTGGCGAAGATGATGCCGCCCGAGGGGCGGTTGCCCAGCTTGGCGCGCAGGTCTGGGCGGGTCAGTGCCTGGGTCGGCTGCTCGCGCAACAGGTCTTGGGCCAGGCTGAACACGCCAAAGAGTTGACCGTCCAGGTCATTGCGGTCGGTGATGACCACGATGGTGGGGTTCTCCATCGCGGCTTCTTGCATTACGCGAGCGGCAAAGCAGGTCATGGTGATGCTCTTGCCACTGCCCTGGGTGTGCCACACCACGCCGCCTTTGCGGGAGGCCCCTGGGCGGGAGGCGGTCACCACCTCTTCGATGGCCGCACGAACCGCGTGGAACTGGTGGTAGCCCGCGATCTTCTTGACAAGCTGGCCGTCGTCCTCGAACAGGACAAAGTAACGGATGTAGTCCAGCAGGTACTGCGGAGCCAGCACGCCACGCACCAGGGTTTGCAGCTCCTGAAACTGCCCCAGCGGGTCGAGGTTCACCCCATCAATCGTGCGCCAGGCCATAAAGCGCTCGGCGTTGGCAGAGAGGGAACCCATAAGCGCATCGGTGCCGTCCGAGATCACCAGTACCTCGTTGTACTGGAACACGTCTGGGATCTGCTCCTTGTACGTTTCGATCTGGTCGAATGCCTTCCAGATGTTGGCGTTTTCATCGGCGGGGTTCTTGAGTTCCAGCAGGACCAGCGGCAGACCGTTGACGAACAAGATGATGTCAGGGCGGCGGGTTTTGTGGGTGCCTTTGATGGTGAACTGGTTGACGGCCCACCATTCGTTCTTCTCGGGGTGTGCCCAGTCGATCAGGCGAACGAAGTCGCCGCGTGTCTCCCCATCCTTCTGGTACTGCACGGGGACGCCGCCCACCAGCAGCTTGTGGAAGGCGCGGTTGGCAGACAGCAGGGATGGGATACCCAGGTCAGTGACCTGCTTGATGGCATCCTCACGCGCGGCGACCGGAATGCCAGGGTTTAGGCGGTTGATGGCTTCGCGCAGCCGGAAGGGAAGGACAACCTGGCGGTAGTCGGCACGCTCGGGCGAAGAACCATCGAATGCTATGTCGGGGCCGTAGCGGTGGGTGTAGCCCACGTCTTGCAGCCAGGTCAGGGTTTCTTGTTCGAGTTGGTCTTCAGTCATTGTTCAGCATTCGATCCGTGCTCAGGTCACCGGAAATGTCTCGCGTTCAAGCTCATGCCCTTAATGATCCAGACCTGATACCAGGCTTCATGGCAGCAAAAATTAAGTGGTTGCTAGTGTCGCCGCTTAGATTTTCGGTCCGTTGTAGCGCTGGAGTTCGATGCGTAAAGCCTCGGACGACGCGCGAAATCTCGTTCAATCTGGTTTGCCCTGGACCACATGAACAAGTTCGGGGTCATCCAAAAAGCAATCAACAACAAAACGGCGCTTGCTACCCGCTCGATTTCCAGGCCGGAAATAAAAGGTGAGCCCTTTCCTGACTGGCCTGCGTAAAGCTCAATCAGAAAGATCAGAAATGCTGAAAAGCACAGTTCCAGCAGAACGATAAACGTGGCGTTTGAATGCTCTCGTAAGTGGGTGTAGGTCTCTCGAATGTCTTTCGAGTTCTCCATATTGCGCGCCCTGCTGAGTAGGCGGTAAAACCTATAAACGGCCCGTTCTGTGCGGAAGATCCTCCACAAGGTCACGTACTGCATGACCCCAACAAACAGGGTGGGCAGAGCAAAGGCCAACAGAGACATTGCCAACGGTCTTTGTTGAAGACCCAGCACAACGCCAGCACTTACTAAAAACACAAGCAAAAGGCCAGCCCAGGCAATCGAGCGCCAGAAGTTCTGCCGCGAATCCCGCCTGCGTTTCAGCTTGCGTGACTCTGTTGGTCCACCTGTTAGAGCACGGGACGTTTTGTTGATACGGAGGGATACGAACAAATAGCCAACGCAAACCAGCAACATCAACATCCACCAAACCCACGCGGAAGTTTGGAAAAGACGGTCTCCTGTGGCTCCGTTGAGTTGAACCACACCCAGTGAGAGAACCCAGCCAAACCAGAAGTAGCGCACGTGCTGTTCTACCGGAGATCGACCGAACCGGCCGAAATGGATCACAGTAATCGGCGCGCTGATGATGTATGAATACACCAATCCACTTGCGATCAGCGCCAAACTTACGAAAGCCAGAGGGAAATCTTTGCCGGGCTCCGGAAGCTTGGTGTGTGCACCTCCGTACAGCCGCCAATCTGCATACAAGAGGATGACCGCCAAACACATGGCACCCACGACCGCGCCGGAGAAATAGCGGACAAGATAAGACTCCCACCACCTCGTGTTGGCACCGGTGTTTCCTGATTTTTTGTCATCGCTCATAAGCTCTTACCGAATGTCAGGTCGCAGCCTGGGCTTCGGGCAGGCGAAGCTGCCCAGAGATCAGGCGGGGTAGTAGGGTGTCGCGGATTTGGGTCAGTGCGCCAAATTGCTTCCGATTCGCCATCACGCGGTCGTTGATCGCCCCCGCGATAGATGCGAAGCGCTGGTTCAGTTCGGGAGGTGGCACGACCAAGCGAATTGATCTCAAGTAACTCACTGGGCGAGCAATGGACGGCACACCGACTTGCGAAGTGTTCGCCAGAAGTTGATGTTGCCCAGCGGGCGACTTGAAATACAGCGCTATCCATTCAGGACTCATGCACTCTGTATTGCAACGCAGGAAGAACTGCCGCTGAGAAAGCACGTAAGAAGTGAAGGCAGCGTCTTTGTGAAGAAGGCTAACCTGCCCAATACTCCCAGCGTGAGTGAAGATCACATCTCCAGCTTGTACGCAGGACTTTGCGAGTCGCGATGCGTGCTCGTGGGTAATGAAGTTGAAAGTGTTGTCTTCTACTAGGAGTTGTTTGAGATGCTGTCCACTGATGACAGGTATCCCGGACTCAACAAATGTTTCAACCTTAATATTGGAGCCAAACGGTCCCATGCCGACTCGGTCGGCAAACTCTTCGACGGCACAAACCCGCCACCCCCTCGGCACCTTCCCCAACTCCGACGTTTCAAACCCATCGGGAAACAGCGCTGCGGTGGCCTCGTCCATGCCTTCGGGCGTGCGGCCTTCCATCTTGGTGCGCACGGGGCCGAAATCGACAAACCACGACTTGAACAAGGCCTGGGCGATGGCTTCGAGTGTGGCGTTGGTCTCGCGCAGGAGGGTGATACGGTCGTCCAGAGTGGTTAGATAACCAGAAATTTTTCGCTGCTCGTCCAACGGCGGCACAGGAATGGGCAGCGACTTGAGAACTGTCAGATTTATCAGAGGGATCGTTGAGCCAGTGTTCCGGCTTTGTATTGCTTTGACCATCGTCGGAGAAGCAAACCAGTAATAGGCGAACTCTGGATCGATCTTTGTGAGGTCCAATCTCGCACGCAGTTGCTTGTTGGAGATGATGTACTTCGGGTACTTGGACGTCTTGGGTATCAAGCCGACCTGCCCAATGGTTCCTGCGGCAGTAAAGATCAAGTCGTCGGCTATGGCTTCACAGGAAGTGAACTCAGCAGCCTTCTCTGGTGTGAGAAAGACGAATTCCTCCTCTCGAAAGCGGTCCATTCCCGTCGTTAGATTGCTGCCCCGAATTACGGGAACGCCTGAGGCGACAAAGAAACGACTGCCAATATTCGATCCAAACGGACCTGAAACGACAGACTTCCCTTGTGCTCGTACTTGGTCCAACGTAGACCAATGCCATCCGTCCGGTAGAGCTGCATCAAAACTCATACCCCAGCCCCCCCAGCTTCGCCCGAATCACCGCGTCCAACTCAGCGCCTTTGGCCATCTGCTCGCCCAGCTTCTCAGTGAGCTTTTGCATCTTGTCGGCAAAGGCTTCATCGTCGTCTTCCACGTCCTCTGCACCCACATAACGGCCAGGCGTGAGCACATGGCCGTGCTGCGCGATCTCAGCCTGGGGCACGCTGCGGCAAAAGCCTTTCACGTCTTCATAACTGCCTGCGCCTGGCTCGCCGCGCCAGGCGGCCACCACGGCTTCGATGCGGGCAATGGTTTCGTCCGTCAGCTCGGCCTGTACGCGGCTGATCATGCGGCCCTGCTTGCGAGCGTCGATGAAGAGCACTTCGCCCTTGCGCGTTTTCTGCTTGGCCAGGAACCACAGGCAGGCGGGGATTTGCGTGTTGAAGAACAATTGGCCGGGCAGGGCCACCATGACTTCGACCACATCGGCATCGACCATGGCGGCGCGGATCACGCCTTCGTTGTTCTGGCTGCTGCTCATGCTGCCGTTGGCCAGCACGATGCCTGCGCGGCCCGTGGGCTTCAAGTGGTGCAGCATGTGCTGCAACCAGGCATAGTTAGCGTTACCGTGGGGTGGGTCGCCATACTCCCAGCGCGGGTCGCCTTCCAGGCTCCCGTGCCACCAGTCGGATATGTTGAACGGCGGGTTGGCCAGGATGTAGTCGGCCCGCAGGTCGGGGTGCTGGTTGCGGGTGAAGGTGTCGGCAGGCTCGCGGCCCAGGTTGTAGTCGATGCCGCGAATGGCCAGGTTCATGGCGGCCAGGCGCCAGGTGGTGGGGTTGGCCTCTTGGCCGTAGATGCTCACATCGCCCAGCTTGCCGCCGTGGGCTTCGATAAACTTCTCAGACTGCACAAACATGCCGCCCGATCCGCAGCAGGGGTCATACACCTTGCCTTCGTGGGGGCTGAGGATGGCAACCAGGGTTTTGACGATGCTGGCGGGGGTGTAGAACTGCCCACCCCGCTTGCCCTCGGCACTGGCGAACATGCCCAGAAAGTATTCGTACACCTGGCCCAACACGTCGCGGGCAATGGCAGCGTCTTCCCCAAAGCCGATGGTGGATACCAAATCGACCAGCTCGCCCAGCTTGCCGTCGGGCAACTGCGCACGGGCGTAGCGTTTGTCCAGGATGCCTTTGAGCTTGGGGTTCTCAGCCTCGATCAGCGTCAGGGCGTCGTCAATGCGCTTGCCAATGTCGGGTTGCTTGGCGGCGTTACGCAGCGATTCCCACCGCGCGCCTTCGGGCACCCAGAAGACGTTGACCTCCTTGTAATAGTCGCGGTCTTCCAGCTCGGCTTCAATGTCGGCGGGGTCGGCGTCGCCGTAGAAGTATTCGTCGTCGGGGTTGGTGAGACGTGCCGTCAGTTCGGCACGGCGGGCGGCAAAGGTGTCGGAGATGTATTTGACGAAGATGAGGCCGAGCACCAGGTGCTTGTATTCGGCGGCGTCCATATTGGCGCGCAGCTTGTCGGCGGTGGCCCAGAGGGTTTTTTTGATGTCGTCGAGCATGGAGACTGAGAGAGTTTGGCAGCACAAACCGACTCGAAAGAGTGGATTGGGCGCATAGAAATCACTCGTCCCATCTTACCGTCACGATCACAGTTGGATACAGGTTCCTGCGCTCGTTCCACGGTCGTAAGGGCCCAGGGCTTCGAGTTGAATGGCAAGCCCCTGACGCAGAAAATTTTCTTGCATCGGGACTTGCAATGAGACTAGTTGGTCGTGGTCTTATTGGTCTCATTGGGTGGAAATCGGTGGATGTCTCCCCGAAAACAACTCCGACCCAAAGCTGACTTTGGTCGCGCGCTTCAGGTATTGCGCGCTGCACGGGGCGTGACGCAGGAAGATATGCTCTTTGCGACGAGCCGACGGCACATCAGCCGCGTTGAACAAGGCCACCAAGTGCCAAGCATCCGAACCATAGAAGGGTTGGCTGAGAGCTTGCAGATCCATCCAATGACATTGATTGCGGCCGCTTATTGCCAAGGTCTGGAGCCGGCATCCTTCGACGAAATCATCAAGACCATGACAGCTGACCTCCAAGCTTTGACTTTGGGTTAGGCGGTGCACGGAGGCCGGACGGGCTCTGAGTTGCTCTGAGCAAGTAGGCGCAGGCTCTCCATCAACTCCGAGCCGATAGTGCCGTCCTCACGATGAAGCATCCGGCTCACGATCTCTCTGTCAACAGTAACGCTGAGAAGAGTCATGGCCTCATGCAAGGTACCCATCTCGACATTCAGTCCCTTGCCCTGCCGCTTTACGCCAGCTTTCGAGAGCAGTAATAGACTGATCGGTAGTGCCGCGCTGCCGGGCCCCCGATTGGTATCCCAACCCTTGCCTGCAAGCAAATCGCGAAGTTGATCTGAGATCAGCAAGAGACGCTGATCATCTAGGGCATCAGGCAAGACTGACTTCCACCCTCGCGAGTTGATGAGACCTGCCAGCTCAGGCTCTCCAAAAGTTCCGAGAGTAGTTTTTTCCACACGCAGCATGATCGTTGGTCGAGAAATTATGAGACTATTTGGTCCCATTCGGAACCGAGAAGCGAGAAGATAACCGGGCTTCAGAGTGCTATCTCGCTCGTGGCGGCGTCACTTGCGAATTGAATGCTTTAGGTTGTCTCGTCATACAACTTTGGCAACTTTTGAGTTGCTCACCACGAACCCGTGAAAATTGAAGAGCCGTCTGGATTTCACCCGCCTAGCAGAACTTGATCGGCAGTTTTGCGAGTTTGCAAAGCTGCATCGCGATGCCACACCAAGATGCGGATGGGTGAAGACCGTCCGCCTTGCCCTGGGTATGAGCTCGACAGCTCTTGCGGCAAGAACAGGCATGACAGCCCAAGGTGTGCGCCAGTTAGAACAAGCAGAAGAAAACGGAAGCATTTCTTTGAAGACGCTGGCCAAGCTTGCTGATGGCTTGGACTGCGAGGTGCACTACATACTCCTCCCCAGAAGCAGTTTGCTAGACCAGGTTCTTAAGCAGTCAAGGGACATCCACGGCAGCCAGTTGCCAACGTCCCTCAACGGCACAACTGAAAAGATCCTGGATTCGGATTCTCTCAGTGCACTCTCTGCGCTGCTTGCCAATGTGAACAAGCGTGGATTCTGGCTTTAGGCATTTGTCGAGTTCGAAGGTCTTTGCCAGCGCAAACATCTCTCAAACTCCATTGCGGTCGGCTGGATGAAGTGGCCGTGCGACCAGCATGCATCTTCAATGCTCCAAGCAAGTTATTCACAATCGTTGAGCCGCGAATAGTTATCCACAGTCAGCTACTAAATATTCACTCAAGAGATACGCCATCGGTCAAGACCGGCGGTCTCACTGTGTGTGGTACTGGACTGCATGGTCGAAAGATCTGGATTCCGCAGTTGCTCTCCACGAACCCGCGAAAATTGAAGAGCCGTCTGGATTTAACCCGCTTGGCAGAACTTGATCGACAGTTCTGCGAGTTCGCAAAGCTGCATCGCGATGTCACACCGAGGTGCGGCTGGGTGAAGACCGTCCGCCTTGCCCTGGGCATGAGTTCGAAAGCTCTTGGGGCACGCACCGGCATGACGGCCCAAGGTGTGCGCAAGCTGGAACAGGCAGAAGCAAACGGAAGCATTTCTTTGAACACGCTGACCAAGCTTGCCGATGGCATGGATTGCGAAGTGCACTACATACTCCTGCCTCGAAGCAGTTTGCTCGACCAAGTTCTCAAGCGGTCGAAGGAAATCGACGGCACCCAGTTGCCGATCTCCCTCATTGGTACAACTGAAATGCTCCTGGACGTGGAGGCTCTCAGTGCAATCTCAGCGCTGTTAGCCAATGTGAACAAGCGTGGGTTCTGGCTGTAGGTTTCTGTCCAGACCGAAGTTCTTTCTCAACGCAGACATCTCTCAAGCTCCCTCGCAGTCCCGCTGGATGGAGTGGACCATTTGAGTAGCATGCTTCTCCAAGTCACTGCGGCCAAGTAAGTCCATGAAAAGCAAAGCATCCAGATCGACTGCCCCTCACCTCAGTTGGCAACGGGCTTGAAGAAACACCTGAGATTTGCAGCTGATCCCCTCATCAATGGCGCCGCAGCACTTGTTGATCTCCTCGGAGGCACCCCGCTGCCGCGTGATGGACTGAACGAACCTAACAGGGGATTGACCGACGCGGACGCCTGCTCCCCGCGCCCCCCGCACTCTCAGCCATCCACTAGATGAAACAACGGAACTTCATCATCCATGCAGTACCTATACACTTGATTTATTATTTTTTCAATGACT
>JAANMX010001548.1_pt1 | contig 25804 bp, 19 predicted proteins | sample 7279681 | NCBI WGS metagenome assembly JAANMX01 (sample SAMN14094542, study PRJNA606508) | bioreactor metagenome | isolation source: A lab-scale SPAN reactor treating ammonium-rich wastewater day 351 | place: Ireland: Galway | collected 2018-01-01
TACCGGTCTACACAGGACGAAACCCAGTTTGTAGTGATGAGTGAGAGTCCGGGATCAAACGTATTGATTACGCGTCCGTACAATATCGGTAGCGATCAGCAGTACGGTCTTGATCTGAACGCCACTGCAGATTTATTCTCATGGTGGAAGATAATGGCCAGTGCAGATTTATTTGGATATAAAACCGAAGGTGAATTTTTCGATGCTGCGACAATGACCAAGCCGCTTTCCTTTGACGGTTCAGGCTTCTCGACAAGATTCAGACTTACCAACAGTTTTAAGATTGATAAGACTTTGGGAATGCAGGTTCAGGGATTCTACCGAGGTGGTCAGAAGACTGCTTCGAGCGAGAGCAAACCGATGTACGTTCTTAATTTCGGAGCCAATAAAACCATCTGGAAAGGTAACGGAACACTTGCCTTTAACATCCAGGATATCTTGGGCACCAGAGGCCGTGAGATGACAGGTTTTGGAAACAATTTTGAAAAAGAATCATTCATGAGGTGGAACCCAAGAACTTTCAACGTTTCATTGACTTACCGTTTCAAACAGGGGGAAAAAATTGATCAGCCAAAACGTAAGAAAGATATTAACAGTAATTCTTCCGGCGATGACGAGCCGCAAGGACCAATGTAAAAAAGAGTTAGTTTTATTATAAAAACAGTCCCGTTCGATATTTGAACGGGACTGTTATTTTTAGAGTTTAAGCGATATTATTCCACTAATTATTTCTGGATTCAAGGTATTTCTGCCATTCCCAGGTGGTACGCAGTGCCTCTTCAAGCGAAGTTTCAGCTTTCCAGCCCAGTTCTTTTTCTGCTTTATCGGCATTGGCGTAAGCAATGGTGATATCTCCTGCCCGCCTTTCACAGATCTGGTAGGGAACTTTAACGTCATTTGCTGTTTCAAAAGCTTCAACGACTTCTAAAACCGATGAACCCTTTCCTGTTCCCAGATTGTAAATATCAATTACGGTATCTTCGTTGGAAGCGATCAGTTTCTGCAAAGCTTTTACGTGAGCTTTAGCAAGATCTACCACATAAATATAATCGCGGACTGCTGTTCCGTCTTCAGTCTCATAATCATTTCCCCAGATATTAAGTTTCTCCCGGATTCCCGAAGCGGTCTGCGTCACATAAGGCACCAGATTATTCGGAACACCTATTGGAAGCTCACCGAGCAAAGCCGTTGGATGCGCACCGATCGGATTGAAATACCTCAGAAGTGAAACTTTTCTGTGATGGGCGGTAGCGAAGTCCTTAAGAATCTCCTCCCCCATCTGCTTGGTTTTACCGTAGGAGGATTCCGGAGTTTTCAGTGGCGTATTTTCATCAATAGGCTGCTCATCTGCCTGTCCGTAAACAGTGCATGAAGAGCTGAAAATAAAGTTTGAAATATTTCTCACTTTAAATTCCTGCAGAATGTTGATTAAAGAAAATAAATTGTTTTCGTAATAATCGATGGGCTTTTCCTGGCTTTCACCTACAGCTTTGTATGCTGCAAAATTAATACACCCGTCGATTTCATAAGCGTCGAAAACCTGGGAAAGCAGTTCTTTCCTTTTCAGATCGAAGGGGAAAAATACCGGTCTTTTGCCCGCTACTTTTTCAATATTATTTAAGATAAATTTTTCTGAGTTCGAAAGATCATCAACAATGATAACCTGAAAGTTATTTTTTAAAAGTTCTACAACGGTGTGTGAACCGATATAGCCTAAACCGCCTGTTACGAGTATGGTCATATGAGATGTTTGATGATGGGTGATGGATGATGGGTGATGGGTGAAATTTAGCTAATGAAACTATTTCATAAATTCCAGTACCGCATCAGAAATGTATTTCAGCTGCTCATCATCCAGTTCGGTATGCATGGGAAGAGAAATTACCTCGTCCAACAGTTTATCGGTATTAACGAAATCTTTATCGTCGCTGTCCTGAAAATAGGCTTTCTGCTTTCTGAGCGCAACCGGATAATAAATCATCGCCGGAATTTCTTTTTCAGTTAAAAACTGCTGCAGTTCGTTGCGTTTTCCGTTCAGGATTCTCAAAGTATACTGGTGAAAAACGTGTGTGGAATTTTCTGCTCTGGTCGGAATTAAGATATTGGGATTTCCAGCAAAAGCCTCATCATAATAATCCGCAGCTTTTCTGCGCGCTTCATTATAAGTATCAAGAAGCGGAAGCTTTTTTCTTAGAACCGTCGCCTGAATACTGTCTAACCGCGAATTTACCCCTACCTCATCATGGTAATATCTTTCGTACATGCCATGATTTACAATTCCCCTGATTTTGTGGGCAAGTTCATCATCATTGGTAAAAATTGCACCACCATCTCCATAGCAGCCCAGGTTCTTGGAAGGAAAAAATGAAGTGGTTCCGAGAATTCCCATCGTTCCGGATTTCTTAACCGTCCCGTCAGAAAACGTGAAATCTGCACCAATTGCCTGCGCGTTGTCTTCAATAACATGAAGATCGTGGGCTTTTGCGAGTTTTAGAATTTCTTCCATATTGGCGCACTGCCCGAAAAGATGTACAGGGATAATCGCCTTGGTATTTGGAGTAATCGCAGCTTTCAGTTTGTCGATATCCATAGTGAACGTATCGTAATCAACGTCAACCAAAACGGATTTCAATTTGAGAAGATGAATAACTTCCACAGTGGCCGCAAAAGTAAAATCTGCCGTAATAACTTCATCGCCTTCCTTCAAATCCAGCGACATCAGCGCAATTTGTAAAGCATCGGTTCCATTAGCACACGGGATAACGTGTTTTACATCCAGATAAGCTTCAAGTTCAGTTTGAAAAGATTTTACTTCGGGACCGTTAATAAATGCGGCAGAATCCAGTACATTAAGGACTGCGTTATCTACATCAGCTTTGATCTTATAATATTGACTCTGAAGGTCAACCATCTGAATTTTTTTCATAAGTACTCTATTTTTTATCCCGCCGGTAACGTGATTTAAAGTTGATAATTTTAAGAATGTATATCACGTCCGACATCCGGAATATTGCTCAAATTTAAGAAAATTAAATTTTGGGCGAAAGCAAAACGCAATATGTTTTGGAAAGTGTTCACAGTGCGACATAAATTCTTTAAAACTGAAAGCCGGTACAGTTGAAAGCCACGCTCTAATCAAAAAACATACTTTAGCGAAAATCAAAACATATATCGACTTATTTAGTGCCACTAAAATTTAATTACAAAAACTGCAATAATTTTTCAGCATTTTTAGTAATTTTGAACGAATTTAATAATTACTGAAATGATTAAAAAAATACTTTCGGTTTTTGTTCTGATCGCTTTTACATTTGTAAGCGCTCAAACAGAACTGGTCTTCGTTTTCTTTAAAGATAAACCGAACAAAGCTGCTTTTTATGCAAATCCACTGTCCGAACTTTCACAGAAATCGCTTGACCGGCGGACAAAATACGGCATTGCTTTAAATGATCAGGATGCACCGCTGGAACAGACCTACGTTCAGAACATCAGGAATCTGGGATTTACCGTAACGGATTATTCGAAATGGATGAACGGTGTCGCGGTAAATGCAACCACTGCCCAAATTGCAACAATTCAGGCACAGTCTTACGTTCAGTCTGTAGAACGCTTCATCAAACATCCTACAGGTGGCGGAAAAACAAATCCTGAAAAAATAAATAAGTTCGAAGTTTTTAACAATACCGTTGGCAAAACAGATTTTAATTACGGAACCGGACTTTCACAAATCAACCAGATCAATCTTCGGCCGCTGCATGTTTCAGGATATACAGGAACCGGCGTAACGATCGCAGTGATCGACACCGGATTTCCAACCGTAAATACAGGATCAGCCTTTGCACGGATCCGAAATAACGGACAGATCAAAGGCGGATATAATTTCATCAGTAAGAACAGTGATATATACAGCACCACACTCAGTAATCACGGGTCCTACTGTCTGGGCGTGATTGCGGGTTATGTGCAGAATCAATATGTTGGTTCAGCGCCCGATGCAGATTTCTACCTTTATGCTACCGAAGATGCCTACAACGAAATTCCTGAGGAAATGATCTACTGGACTGAAGCAGCGGAAGAGGCTGACAGAAAAGGTGTTGATGTTATTTCGACCTCATTGGGATATTATGATTTTGATGACAGCCGCTATAACCTGCTGTATTCTGATATGAATGGTACCACTTCATTTATTGCGCGCACTGCCCAGATCGCGGTAGAAAAAGGAATTTTCGTACTGGCAGCCGCCGGAAATGAAGCGATGAAACCCTGGAAATATATCATTACTCCCGCGGACAATGAAAAAGTTTTTACCATCGGAGGGGTAACTTATACAGGTGCGAGTTCTTCTTTTTCATCGTACGGACCTAATTCGGTGGGCGTAATAAAACCGGATGCGAGCGCACGCGGAACAGATACTGCAATGGGTTACAACAACGGTGCGACTTCTGGAAGCGGAACTTCATTCGCTACTCCGCTTGCTGCAGGCGGTGTGGCTTGCCTGATTCAGGCCGTTCCCAATACAGCTTTACCGGTATTAAGAAATCTTCTTAGGGAAAACGCTTCACTTTATCCGGGTTATACCGCGCAGAAGGGTTATGGAATTTTAAATTTTGCACAAACGCTTAGCGATGCACAACTGGCCACCGCAGAAAGCAATGCCAAATCAGGAATTAAAATTTACCCGAATCCGGCAGTAACTTACTTTACCCTTGAAACTTCTAAAAAAGTTTTAGCTGTCGAAATCTACGATACTTTAGGGCGGAAAATTCAGAACCTTCAGGATTCGAAAACCTATAATATTGAAAGACTGAGTAAAGGCATTTACTTTGTGAAAATAAAAACCGGTACCGGCGAGTACATTGAAAAGCTTATCAAGCAGTAAATAAAAAAGACCTTCAAATGAAGGTCTTTTTTTATGCTTAAAAGTTGCTGTGGTCAGCCTGTTCGATATATTGCGGCGAAAAATACGGGATCAAAATATCTTCAAAACTGTAAAGTCCCGGTTTTTTGGTTTTGATATTTTCAGCTACGAATACAACACCATTCCCAAACGCCTCGCGTGAGATTGATTCGTGAATAAGCCGCACTGTCTGGTAAGGAAATCCGAAAATAACCTCGTGTTTGCCAACGATTCCGCCGGCCCTTACTGAGTTTATATCGGTCTCTTCCAGTTCGAGTGCATTGGCAAGTTTCACAGCCGTGCCGGACAGGCCTTTCTTTTCTTTGAAATGTTCTTCATTGATTTCAATATCGACCCACGGAGCTATTTTCTTTAAAAACTGCGCTGCAAACAGCAGATAATTTACGCCCAACGTGATATTCGGGCTCCAGAAAACAACGGTTTTAGCTGAAAGTTTTTTTAGAAGCGCTTTTTCTTCATCACCATAATGCGAAACAGCACTGATGATTTTTATCCTGCGTTCCGCTGCAGACTCACCATAAACATAGATTCCGGTTTCGGACGAAAAATCGATAATAATATCAACAGGATGTTGATCAATAAGTTCAGGTATGTCAATTTTGGCCGCGGAGTAGATACGTCCGGGCTGATCGGATTCCACACCCAAAAATTCCGGTACATCCCGGCCTTCAAGTGTTGCGCTTCGGCGATACACCCACTCGAGCGAAAATTCTTTGTGTTGAAGTATAACCGCGGCTACAGCCTTTCCTGTTTTTCCAAATCCCAGTAATCCTATTTTCATATGTCCTGTTTTTTTTGATTCGTATTTGTTGGCAGAAACCTGAATTTTGCAGCAGATTTAAGCGAGCTTAATATACGAAATTTCAAATTAAATACAACAACACACTGACTACGTGGGTATTACAATTCGCTAATTGTGGCCTTTTTAAATTTTTCTTAAGATTTTGTCCATGGTTTTACCTTTCGCCAGTTCATCAACGAGTTTGTCGAGATACCGGATTTTCTGCATCAGTGGATCTTCAATATCTTCGACACGATAACCGCAGATGACGCCGGTGATTTTAGAAACTCCGGGATTGAGTTTAGGCGCCTGATTAAAGAAATCCTCGAAATTTGTCTTTTCCTCAATCACTGTTTGAAGGCCGTCATTATCGTAGCCCGTGAGCCAGAAAATAATTTCATCAACCTCAGCTTTGGTGCGGCCTTTCTTTTCTGCTTTCGCAATATAGTGCGGATAAACGCTGGCAAAAGACATTTGATAGATGCGGGTATTTTTAGTGTCCATCTTAATAAATTTAGGCCGAGTTCCTGCTCGCATTGATATTCCCGAACAGCGACCGCATCACCAGTTTTTCATACGCTTCCCGGTTGCCTTCATTCTTCTGGATTTTCATCAGCGCATATTGCTGAATACTCAATAGCGGTAATACAATCTTTTCTCTGATCTTGACCGACTTTCTCGAAAGCGGCTCTTCTTCCATCAGCATTTTAAAGCCGGTTAATTCAAGCATCATTGATTTTGAAAGTTCATACTCTTCAAACAGCACATTCCAGAAACTTCCGAATTTCTCATTGTTTTTCATATAATACGTGAGCGGAAAATAAGATTTGTTCATGCTCATCATGGAATTCAGCACCAAGGTTTTAAAGAAATCCGACCCTTTGTAAAGCGCGTGTATCTCGTCAAACCTTCCCTGTATTTTCAGTTCATTCAAAGCAAAACCAAACCCAAAAAACCCCGGGACATTCTGTTTCAGCTGGCTCCACGACCCTACAAACGGAATCGCACGCAGATCCTCGAACTTGAGTTCGTTATTTCCGCCTCTTTTGCTTGGCCGGCTGCCGATATTGGTTCTTCCATAATATTCCAGCGTGCTCATTTCCTGCAGATACGGTACAAACATCGGGTGCGCCTTTAAATCCGAATATTTCCTGAAACTGATTTCCGCGAGTTCCTGAATGAGATTTCTTTCCTTTTCTGTTAAATCTTTCTTTGAATTTTTGAAGACATCATTTTCAATCCCGGCAGTTAAAAGCTGTTCGAAATTATATTTTGCCTGGTCTTTGTTCCCGAAAACACTTGTAATCGTCTGTCCCTGAATCGTGATTTCTATTTTATTGTTGGCAATGGTTTTTCCCTGAGAAGCGTAGAAATCGTGGGTCTTCCCTCCTCCTCTCGCTGGCGGACCGCCGCGTCCGTCGAAGAAAATGACTTTGATATTATTCTCGTCTGAAATTCTGGTGAGCTGTTCCTTGGTCTCATAGATTTCCCAGTTGGCTTTCAGATAGCCGCCGTCTTTGGTACCGTCGGAAAAACCAAGCATAATGGTCTGTGCGTTACCTCTTCTTTCCAGATGTTTTCTGTAAACCGGGAGTTCATACAGTGCTTTCATTACATTTTCACCGGCATCCAGACCTTCCATGGTTTCGAAAAGCGGAACGATATCGATGTTGATTTCCTCTTCGCGGTAACCGCAAAGCCTGAACATTCCGAACACATTCAGCACATCTTTCACCTCATCAGAATTTGAAATAATATAGCGGCTGAGGCCTCTTTCTCCATTATTCTTCTGAATATTTCTGATGTTATAAATGTTTTCAAGCGTGTCTTTGGTAATCCCTTCGAAATCGCTCGGGTCTAAAATAACATCCGTTTCCAGCAGCCATTCTATTTTATCTTCGGTGGTGATATTCTGCAAATCGAGTCCGGATTTTTTAGCGATAATTTCGTCAATTACGCTTTGATGAACGCGGCTGTCCTGGCGGATATCCAAGGTGGCAAAATGGGTTCCGAAGATTCTTACCCGGTCTTTGAAATCTTCAAGAAGATTTCTGAAAAGTCCGTTATGCTGTGCGGTCAGAATATGATCTGCTTCATTGATCCTGCTTAAAATATGCTCCGCTGTGATTTTTTCTTCCTTGAAAATCGCATCGTAAAGTTCATGACTGAACTGCTCGAGAACTTCAGAAACACCGCGGAAACTCAGTCTTCTTCTCAGGTTTTTCAGGTGCTCATAATAGGATTTAAGAACTGAAATATGCAGTTCCTGAGCCACTTTCTGCGTGATTTCTGCAGTAACGAAGGGATTTCCGTCGCGGTCACCGCCGGGCCAGAATCCCAGCTGAAAAATATCGTGAGGCGGCACAAAATGATCGTTGCCAAAAGAGTTTTTGATCTTTCTGTAAAGCTCGCCGATGGAATCGTAATAAACATATCTGAGGTAAAAAATAATACTCATCGCCTCATCGAGCGGCGTGGGTTTTTCCCTGTTTAGAAAAGGTGTTTTACCAAGCTGCTGCAGAAGCATATCGATTTCCGTCACCGAATCTTTCATAATTGCTGACCGCAGATCGTGCAGAATCCGCTGTACAGAATTCGGGTAAAACTGAGTCGGATGCGCCGTGAAAACCACCCTTACTGCAAAATCTTCTATTTTCTTTCTGGTCGCTTCCAGCTGATGTTCCTGCAAAGCACGTTCGTGGAGTTGCAGCAGTGTCCCCGCTTCACTTTCCGAATGAAGTCCGGGAAATGCTGCGTCTTCAATACTGTCGAAAAGAACAACCTGCCTCTCGATATACTGAATGATTTTGAACAGCAGTTCGGTTTTCTGCTCTTCGGTTTCGAGTTCGGTGTGTTTGCTGAAAAATTCTTCTACAATCTCTTCCGGACTTTTTCCCTGTTCGTATCCCGCTTTGCTTTCTTCATACAGAAAGGGCAGCAACATGCCGATATTGGTCATTTTATCATAGGGCAAACTCATAAATAGTGAGTTGTAAATCTGGAACTTATTCTCGACAATCTGTCTGAATTTTTCGGCTTTCTCTTCGTTTTGCATATCACAAATTTAATTATTTTTAAAATTTGTTGGCTTGAATCTTTCTAAAATTAAAGAAATCAAAACAGAAATATTGTATCTTCATAATATGAAATTTCTAACCGTCTTGTTTCTTCTGGCATTCTCGTTTTTTACGGCGCAGAAAGGATTTGAAATTTCGGACCGGAAAAAAACCGTTATCCCGTTTCAGCTTATCAATAATCTGATTTTCGTGCCGCTGAATATTAACGGAGCCGATCTTACTTTTTTAGTGGATTCAGGCGTGAATGAAACCATACTTTTCAGTTTGGAAAACAAGGAAATTAACTTCAACGATATTGAAAAAATAAAATTTTCAGGACTTGGCGAAAGTAAAGATATTGAAGGCCTGAGATCGGATAATAATATTGTGAATATCGGTAAAGATTACAGGGATTACACCCATACGGTTTTTATCATCTTAGATGAGAGCATTAATTTTTCTTCGCATGTCGGAATCCCGGTAAACGGAATTATCGGGTATCAGTTCTTTAAAAAGCATCCGGTAGAAATCGATTATATCCGGAAAAAAATTACGGTTTTCAATGACAGAAAAACCTTTACCAACCGCAGAAAAAGATTTCAGGAATTCCCGGTCAGCATTGAAGGCAACAAACCTTATATCACGGCAGGAGTAGAAATGACCAACCGGAAAACGGATTCTAAACTCTTAATTGATTTGGGAAACAGCGACGCCATCTGGCTGTTCCCGAAACTCATCAAAGATTTTGTTTATAACCGCCCTAATATTGATGATTATCTTGGTCAGGGTTTTAATGGCGATATTTTCGGAAAGAGAAGCCGGATCCACAGACTCTATATAGGAGATTATATATTTGAAAAACCTTTAACAGCAATGCCCGACGAGTATTCGATACAGAATTTAAGGCTGGTTCCGGACCGCAAAGGCTCCATTGGAAGCGATATTTTGAGGCGTTTCACCGTGCTCTTCGACTATCCAGAAAAAAAGATATATTTTAGAAAAAACACGCATTTCAAAGATCCTTTTCTCTTCAATAAAAGCGGTTTGGATATTCAGCACGACGGAATGACCTGGGAGAGCGATGTGGTAAGGGTTGAAACTAAAAAAAGTTACGAGAGTGAGGGAACTAAAGTGTACGATGTAAAGGAAGGATTTCAGTATAACTTCGTGCTGAAACCGAAATATTCGGTCGCCGGCTGCCGCCCTGATTCTCCGTGCTATATCGCCGGACTCAGGAAAGACGACAAAATACTCAGCATTAATAAAAAAAAGGCAGGCAATTATACGCTGCAGCAGATCAATAATTTAATGCGCGGTGACGATGGAACGAAAGTGAATTTCGAAGTCGAAAGAAACAGCCAAACCTTTAAATTTCAAATAATATTAGTAGATCCAATACCGTATCAGGATGCAAATTGAAGAAACAGTAATCGACCATATCCGGGTTAGACCAAGATTTAAAATGATAACTGACATCAGCAGGGAAAATTACACCCTATTTCTAAAAGATTTTCTGGCGGCTAAATCTGGTGAATTTTCAGGAAACATTAATTCGGAAACCGCTGTTATCACAGTAAAAACAGATACTGATGATTACTGGAAACCCTGCCTTTCGCTCCGCACAGAAACCGAAGAAAACAAAACGGTAATCCGCGGGATTTTCGGACCGAGTTCGGCGGTGTGGACTTTCTTTATGTTCCTTTACTTTATTTTCGGGATTCTGTGGATGGTTTTTATCACCATCTGGTTTGTGGAAAAGCAAATTAAAAGCAGTGACTTCCCCTGGGCGCTTTCAGCTTCATTTATCATGCTTTTGCTTTTGGCTGGAACCTATTTAGCCACAAGACTCGGACAGCAGAAAGCAAAATCTGAAATGCAGCAATTAAGGAAATTCGCGGAACAGTCGATTCTTGAATTCAAAAAAGACACGGAGTAAATTCTGTTTGAATTTAAGCCGCCGGCTTTTGTTCTTCCGTCGCCTTTTGAGAAAGCACTTCTTCTCTGTTTTGCTGTTCCTTCAGTATTTTATCGAGGTGAGGCTTTATAATATCATTGATTTCATCCAGAGAGATATCATTGGAATTCGAATCATCACTCAGATATTTCCATGGTTTTTTACCGCCCCAGTTGTAATCGCCAAAGACAATTACCGGAGTTCCGTGTGCCTTCAAAGTAGCGCCTCCTTTATTCAGAATCCAGGTATCCACCCAGCTATAAAGGAATTTCGCATCATTCATGAGAAGCCTAAGGCAGGAATGTGAAGCAGGAAATCCCGGCAGATCATATTGGTGCCAGCCAATCCCCAAAGTATTGTGAACGTTCACATTAAAAGGTAATTTCCATTCGCTGTCTACCGTTGAAATGGCGAGTTCTTTTTTCCAGTTCGCAAACATCAGCCCGCGTTTGGTTTGTGCAGATTTTTTTCCCATACTTGTTGGTCCCCATTTGATGAGTTTACCCTTTTCGTATAAAGCGTAGGCCTGTATCGGGTAAGAGAAAAAAACCATTTTCTTTACGTTACTCAGCGTTTCTACTTCAGCAGGAAATGGCGAGTAAGCCATCAAAGTAGGGTCAATTTTATCAGGAATCGACAGGGTATCGGCACGCCAGCTGTTTTTGGAATCAAGACGGTTGAGTGCCAGAATTGTATATTGCTCTTCTGCGCTGAACTCTTTCTTGAAAGCACTCATCGCAGAATCTTTTTTGTTTTTAGGGAAAATGATTGACCGGTACGTCACTTTGCTCTTCTCTTCTTCAGCTTTTTTTACTGAATCGGCTTTGGCAGCAGTGATGGAATCATTTTGAGTGATAGGCTGATGGTTTTCGTTTCCGAGAAGTTGTTGGTCTTTTTTACATTGAATTAAAAAAGCAAGCGAAAAGCCGAAAATCGCAAGTTTGGCAAACTGTAAATTCTTCATCTTAGTCATATACATTGATCGTTAAAAGGTGAACAGTTTGCAAGAACAGTACCATTAATAAAGAATTTCTCAATGTTTTCTCCTGAAATTACATCCGAAATTACCGTCTGTACATCTCCATGTATTTTTCGGCAGAGTTTTCCCATGAAAAATCAAAACTCATATTCGATTGCACAAGATTCGTCATGAGGTCTGCCTGGTGATAAATATGTAATGCCCTGTGAATGGCATGTACCGCATCTTCTGCTGTAGCAGCACCAAAATTAAGACCGCTGCCACCGGTCGCAATATCTTCTACCGTATCCCGCAAACCGCCGGTATAACTTACAATGGGAACAGTTCCGTAACGCATCGCATACATTTGATTCAGTCCGCAGGGCTCTACCCTTGACGGCATTAATAAAAAATCAGAGGAAGCATAAATTTTATGAGACAGATACTCTTTATACCCCAAATCCAGAGCAAAATTTGAATAATATTTGGTGAGCTCACTTAATTGGTGCTCAATGTTTTTGTCACCTGACCCAAGGATTATAATATTGAGAGCGCCATAAGTTTCCTGAATGCTTTTCCAGATAATATCCGGAAGCAAATCCGCACCTTTTTCACCCGCAAATCTGCCGATGAATCCGAAGAGTGGAAGGTCAGGATCCAACCCGTATTCTTCGCAGAGTTCAACTTTATTTTTGCGCTTACTTGTTTCTGCTGTATCCTTTGAGAAATTATAATCCAGAAAACTGTCGGTGGCCGGATCCCAAACATCGCTGTCAATTCCGTTGATGATTCCGTACGCTTTGGCATGTTCCTGCCGTACAAGACCTTCCAGACCTCGGAAACTCTGATAAAGTTCCTGAAGATAACCTTCCGAAACCGCATTAAAGGCGTGACAGCATTTAATCATTGCCGCCAGAGGATTGATCATACCATCCCAATCAAGAAGTCCCCACTGTTCCCCATAAAACCAAGGGAAATAGTTCAACATTTCCCACTTCATCTGTCCCTGATATTCGCCGTTATGAATCGTTCCGATGGTTTTTACGCCTTTCAGAAAACCGAATTCCGGGCAGTTTTCAATCATAAAAGGAACTAAACCCATGTGATAATCGTGACAGTGCAAAATGTCGGGACGGATCTGCATCGCTGTTAACCAGTGAAGAACGCCGTGCTGAAAAGCGAGAAACTGCTGGCTCTCGTCCCAGTAACCGTATGGATTGTCGCGGTCTAAAAGTCCTGGGATCTTCACAAGATATAAATCGAAACCCAGAACTTTCGATTTTTCTTTCATCACCTGAACCTGAAAAGTATGATGACTCTGGTGAATCCATCCATCGAAAACAATGTCAAATTCATGCTCTTGAACAAAAGGTTTATTGTACCACGGCATAATCACGCTGGCTTCAACACCTTCCATTTTATTGAGGTATTTAGGGAGCGCGCCTACAACATCGCCCAGCCCGCCAACTTTTGCAACCGGGTAACATTCCAAGGAAAGATTAAAGATTTTCATAGGCGATTATGAGGCCGGAGATTTAAAATTAATCCAGCTGTTTTTTAGCAGTTGATTTTGGTTTGTTGATCGTCTGAACCGATTTTTTCTGTTTTAAAACCACCCCGGCAAGAGGCGGTAATTTAAGGATGATGGCGTTAGGGCGGTACATCCATTCATCATCTTCTTCATCTACAATCTCAGCTTTTACACCGCTGCCGCCATATTTTTCGTCATCTGAATTAAGGATTACCTCCCAGTTGGTGCCCTCGTTAACACCAATTTTATAATCGAACACCCTTGGCGTGAGATTCAACACCGTCATGGTTACATCATTATCCTCTTTCCCTTTTCTCAGATAAATAAAGATTGAATTATCATCATCATTGGCCTCCACCCATTCAAAACCTTCAGGTTTAAACTGATTTTCATACAGTGATGTTTCTTTGGCATAAACTGAATTAAGGTCTTTAACATATTCCTGTAACCCTTTGTGAACGGGGTACTGCAGCAAATGCCAGTCGAGACTCTGTTTGAAATTCCATTCGCCGGTCTGGCCAAATTCATTTCCCATAAACAGCAGTTTACCGCCCGGATGGGTGTACATATAGGTGTATAATGCCCGCAGATTCGCAAATTTCTGCCATTCGTCGCCGGGCATTTTATAAATCAAACTCGATTTACCGTGTACAACCTCATCGTGCGAAAGCGGCATCATGTAATTTTCATTATACATGTACATCGAGGCGAACGTAATTTTATTATGCTGGTATTTTCTGCTGATAGGATCTTCTTTGAAATATTTAAGCGTATCGTGCATCCAGCCCATCATCCATTTCATTCCGAAACCGATTCCGCCATCATGAACTGGTTTTGTGAGCATGGGAAAGTCTGAACTCTCTTCCGCAACCGTCATAATATCAGGAAATTCCTTATACACTGCGGTGTTGAATTCCTGCAGAAACTGTTTGGCTTCCAGATTTACGTTACCGCCTTCGGTATTGGGTTCCCATTCGCCTTCGTTTCTGGCATAATCCAGATGAAGCATAGAGGTAACCGCATCAACGCGAAGCCCGTCTGCATGATACCGGTCGAGCCAGAACATGGCGTTGGAAATGAGAAAAGATTTTACTTCAGGTCTACCGTAATTGAAAATATGTGATTTCCATTCGGGATGGAATCCTTTTCTTGGATCTTCGTGTTCATACAGATAAGTCCCGTCGAAAAAATGAAGTCCGTTGGCATCGCCCGGAAAATGCGACGGAACCCAATCGAGAATAACTCCGATGTCGTTTTTGTGAAGTTCGTCAATCAAAAACATAAGATCCTGTGGTGAGCCAAAACGCGAAGTAGCGGCGAAAAAACCGGTTACCTGATAACCCCAGCTCGGATCGTAAGGATACTCCATCACGGGCATAAATTCCACATGGGTGAAATTCATTTCTTTTAAATACGGAACAAGCCGCTCAGCAATTTCACGGTAATTAAAAAAACGGTTTGGATCATCAACCCCTCGCATCCACGAACCTAAGTGCATTTCGTAAACCGAAAGTGGCGCTTCAAGATTGTTTTTTTTCCAGCGGCTGGCCATCCAGTTTTTGTCGGTCCACTCGTACCAGGTTGTAGAAATTACAGAGCTAGCCTGTGCATTCTGTTCCCAGCTCAAAGCAAAAGGATCGCCTTTTTCCAGAAGAACACCGGTATTAGAACGGATGGCGTATTTATAGAGATTTCCCCAATTCAAACCGGGAATAAAACCTTCCCAAATTCCCGATTCGTCCCATCTGGGCAGGAGTTTATGACTTTCTGAATGCCAATTATTAAAGTTTCCGATTACTGAGACTTCCTTCGCGAACGGCGCCCAGACTGCGAAGTAAACGCCTTTCCGGCCGTCGACTTCAACACTGTGAGAACCAAATTTCCCGTAAAGTTTATAGTGTTTTCCTTCGCGGAAAAGGTAAATATCGTGGTCTGTAAACAACGAGTGAGGAAGAACTTTTTCCATGGTTTCCGGATTTATAGTTTTATTAGGAATTCAGTGATATGCAATGAACCCTTTAATCCATCAAATATATCCAAAATTTAGATAAAAAGAGGAGCGAATCTATTAAAACACAATAAATACTGATGAATTTTTATTTTTTAGAAACTGAATTCTACATTAAAATAAATTCCACCTCAAATTCCAAAAAAATTGAAATTCAAAGTGGAAATAACTTTTAAATATTGAAATTAATTTTCGGCTGCCTTGGGAACTTTAACTGCAAGTTCGTAAAGATTACCGCGCATAAGGAATTTAATTCTTTCTCTGGTGGTTACGGTGTTTACTTCGCCATCGCGCAGTACAATAATCCGGTCTCCGGTTGCTATATTCTGGTCTGCAAGCCAGTCTTCGGGAGCGATATCATTTTCGATTACTTTCATTTCTTCCAGAATTTCTTCTGCCATTTCCTGAAATCCCTCATCATAAGAATACAGTACCTTATATTCCGGATCCAGACCTACTTTAAAAGTTTTCTTTTCGGCAATAAGATTTCCGTCCGTATTGGGCATTGGATTGTCGGATCCGTCGGTAAACCCAACTTCTATGAGCTCTCCGCTGTGTTTTGCAGCATAATCCAGAATATCCTGATAGGTTTCGAAATTGGTGACTACGGTATACTCCTCATATTCGTAGCGCTGAAGTCTCTCGTTCTTGTCCATAATGGTTTATTTTTTAGTGTTTCGTATTATTTTTTTTCAGGAATATCTTCTTTTACCTCGTGCCATTCGTTATCTTTAAGTTTGGCTTCAATTTTTTCGACTTTAAGACTCTGGCGCAGATAAGCAAAAAGGCTCATATAAACATTGGCTACAAAAACGACCGCAAAAAAAGAAATCAGATAGCCCCGCCAGTCATCAAACAGAAGTTTGTACTGCGTTACGATCAGAAAAAATGCAGTGATATAATGACTGAAACAGTATTCACACGTGAACAGATAAAAAAATTTCCTTTCATATAGTTTCTTACATTCCTGTGATTTTCGGACGCAATATTCCCTGGGCTCACGGAAAATTTCCTCATGAGTCACCGTCCACGCAATGCACGCCACCGGAACTGCAATAATAAATAGCCAGATAAGCTGCTCGTAAAGAAAATCCATGTTTAAGTTTAATCTTGAAATTCAAAAGTGATGCCACACAAATTTGTGGTGCTGAATTTGTATCTTCGAGAGAAATACTCCCATTTTATGTCAAAAGAGTGCTGTACCACAGGTGAAAATGAAAAGCCCGTTTCTGAGATTAAACAACATGATGAACATGGCCACGACGGTCACGGCCATTCACATGACAATACAGATCAAACGGTTTTCCAGCTTTTTCTTCCCGCTGCGGTCTCTTTTACTCTTCTTGTAACGGGAATCGCTTTTGACTATTGGCTGAAACCGGATTGGTTTAAAGATTGGCCGCGAATTATTTTCTATCTGGCCGCTTATGTTCCGGTAGGATTGCCTGTAATTAAAGAAGCTTTTTTAAGTATAAAACACGGTGATTTCTTTTCCGAATTTTTGCTGATGACCATTGCCACCGCAGGTGCTTTTGCCATTGGTGAATATCCTGAAGGAGTGGCAGTGATGCTCTTTTATTCCGTAGGCGAAGTTTTTCAGACCTTAGCGGTACAGAAAGCCAAACTCAATATCCAAACATTACTCGACCAGCGGCCTGATGAAGTAACGGTTATAGAAAACAGCGTCCCAAAAACCATTAAAGCAAAAGACGCTGCGGTGGGACAGATTATTCAGCTGAAACCCGGTGAAAAACTGGCGTTGGACGGTGAATTAATATCAGAAAACGCTTCATTCAATACCGCCGCTTTAACCGGGGAAAGCAAACCCGACAGTAAGAAAGCCGGGGACATTGTTTTGGCAGGGATGATTAACATCAACACGCTGTCATTGGTGAAAATCAATACGGCTTACGAAGATTCCAAACTGTCGCGAATTCTTGAAATGGTACAGAATGCCAGTTCACAGAAAGCACCGACCGAACTCTTCATCCGCAGATTTGCCAAAATATATACGCCGATTGTGGTAGTTCTGGCAGGGGCAATATGCCTGCTTCCCTACTTTTTTGTTGAAAACTATGAGTTTCGGGACTGGCTGTACCGCGCACTGGTATTTCTGGTGATCTCCTGTCCCTGTGCTTTGGTGATTTCCATACCGCTGGGATATTTTGGCGGCATCGGGGCCGGTAGCCGGAACGGAATTTTATTTAAAGGAAGCAATTTTCTCGACACGCTCGCCAGCATAAAAAATGTAGTGATGGATAAAACCGGAACCATGACCGAAGGCGTTTTCAAAGTGCAGCAGGTTTCCGTGGAGCCAGACTTCAATAAAGAGGAAATTCTGCATAGGCTCAATATTCTGGAAAGCAAATCTACGCATCCGATTGCCACTGCAATTCATGAGCATGTAGGTGAAGTTGACCATTCTGTACAGATCAATGACTTCGAAGAGATCGCCGGACACGGACTCAAAGGCACAATAGACGGCAAAGAATATCTCGCCGGAAACTTTAAGCTGATGGAGAGATTCAGCATCAGCCATAACATCAACCATACAGAAGTTGCTGATACCCTGATTGCAGTCGCTGTTGACCGAAAATTCGCAGGTTATGTCACTATTTCAGACCGGATCAAAGAAGATGCTGTAGCTGCGGTTTCAGCACTCAAAAATCTTGGTGTTAAAGTTACCATGCTGAGCGGCGACAAACAGGCGGTGGTAAACGAAGTTGCTGAAAAAATTGGCATTACCGGCGCGTACGGAGATTTACTCCCCGAAGACAAAGTGAATAAAGTAAAAGACATAAAATCACTGAATGAAAGTGTAGCCTTTATTGGCGATGGTGTAAATGACGCACCTGTTGTTGCATTGAGCGATGTAGGCATTGCGATGGGCGGTCTCGGCAGTGATGCGACCATAGAAACTGCAGATGTCGTGATTCAGGATGACAGGCCTTCTAAAATTCCGATGGCAATAAAAATTGGAAAAGAAACCAGAAAAATTGTATGGCAGAATATTACGCTGGCTTTTGGGGTGAAAGCGGTAGTTTTAATTTTGGGAGCTGGCGGTTTGGCAACGATGTGGGAGGCCGTTTTCGCTGATGTTGATGTAGCCCTTTTAGCCATCCTCAACGCCGTGCGTATTCAGCATATGGATTTCACTAAAAAATAACGGACAATTCTTTCTGCTTTTTCTGATCTTCACCCGTAAGTTGGGCTGTTTCGCGGTTCACAAAAATTCCTTATTTTTAGACCAAATTTTGAAAACTGATTTCAATCTTCAGATATAATTATAGATTTATGATAAACAAAAAAAATATATTGCTTGCGGCGGTTATATTTCCTGCAGTAATGGCTTTTGGCCAGCAATATGGCGGAATGTGGATTCCTACGGAACTCAATGAAAAAGAAATGAAGGCAATGGGAATGAAGATTTCTGCCAAACAGATTTTCGATCCTGCGAAACCTTCCATCAAAGATGCAGTGGTGCAGTTCGACGGAGGCTGTACCGCAGAAATTATTTCGCCGAAAGGACTTCTGCTTACCAATCACCATTGCGGTTACGACAATATCCAGTCGCACTCCACCGTAGAAAATGATTTACTGGCTGACGGGTTCTGGGCAAAAAACATGGGCGAAGAACTTCCGAATCCCGGAGTAACGGTAGACTTTGTTCTCGACATTAAAGACGTTACAGGACAAATCCTCGGAAACACTGCCAATCTTGATGCGAAACAGGCAGAGCAGGTGATTAAAAACAATATTGATGTTGTTTCGAAATCCTTTAAAACAAAGCCCCACCAGAAAGTGGTCATCCGCCCGATGTATTACGGCAACAAATATTACGCATACATCATCGAAACATTTAAAGATATCCGTATGGTGGGCGCACCGCCAAGTTCCATCGGAAAATTCGGTTCAGATACCGACAACTGGGTGTTCCCGAGACATACCGGAGATTTCATGATGTTCAGAATTTACGCGGATAAAAACAATAAACCTGCGGAATACAGCAAAGATAATATTCCTTACAAGCCTAAGCATTTCCTTCCGGTTTCCATCAAAGACAAAAAAGAAGGTGATTTTACTTTCGTATTCGGCTTCCCGGGAAGAACTACAGAATATCTGCCTTCAGTTGCGGTAGAGAAAATCCGCTCCGAAATTGATCCTGCAATGATTGATGTCCGCGACGTTGCCCTGAAAACGCTCGACGAAAAAATGCGCACAGATCAGGCCACCAAAATTAAATACGCTTCCAAATTTGCCAGCGTTGCCAATTACTGGAAAAAATGGAAAGGTGAAGTTGAAGGCCTTACAAAATCTGATGCTGTAGGAAAAAAGCAGCGGTATGAGCAGTCGCTGATGGCGAAAAACCCGCAGGTGAAAACCACGCTGGATGAGTTCAACAGGCTCTACACCGAACAGGCTCCGTATGCGCTGAGCAGAGCGTATTATTCTGAAGTCATCAGAAATGCAGAAACCCTTTCGCTGGCCAACAACTATTTCAGCTTTGCAAACGCGGTGGAAGCCGGAAAAATGGATGCTAAAACGCTCGAAAACTTTAAGAACAGACTTGCAGAAGTCTACAAAAATTATGATCCTGAGCTGGACGCTAAAGTAACGGCAAAAGTTTTGGCGCTTTATGCAAACCGCGTAAAACCTGAATTTTTACCTGCAGGTTTCGACCAGTACAAAGACGTGAACAGAAACCTTCAGACCATCGAAGAACTTTCAAAAAATTCGGTAATCACAGGACGCGGGACTTTCAATGGTGCAACTGCATATTCCGGACTTGATAAAATTTTTGCTGACCCTAATGCGTTGGTTCAGAATCTTAAGAATGATCCTCTGATGAAACTGTTTACCGCGATGAGAGAAAATTATCTTGGGAAAACGGATGGTAAATACGCAGAGTATCAGAAACAGATTGATGTGCTTCAGAAAAAATACATGGCACAGCAAATGGAAACCGACAAAGACCGAACCTTCTATCCTGACGCAAACTCTACGCTTAGGGTAACTTACGGTGAAGTAAAAGGCTCCAACCCGAAAGATGCGCTTTATTATGGCTACCAGACGCATTTATCAGGCGTGATGGAAAAATATGTTCCGGGAGATTACGAGTTTGATGTTCCAAAAAAACTCATCGACCTTTACAACAGAAAAGATTACGGAATGTATAAAAACAGTACGGGCGATGTTCCTGTAAACTTCACCGCCACCAACCACACCACCGGCGGAAACTCCGGAAGTCCGGCTTTGGATGCCAACGGAAACCTGATCGGCCTGAACTTCGACAGACAGTGGGAAGGCACAATGAGCGACATCAATTTCGATCCACGTTTCAGCAGAAATATTATGGTGGACACGAAATACATCCTCTTCATCGTAGATAAATACGCTGATGCAAAATGGCTGCTTAACGAGATGAAAATTGTGAAGTAATTACTAGTACATTTATATACAGAACGCGCCATTGACTGGCGCGTTTTTTTGTTTCCGTAACTGGAGCTATAGGTGGTTAACCGCAAAAGTCACAAAAGTTTTTTGAGAGCCAGATGATCAAAAGTACAAAAAAGCTGCATGCAATTCAATACTCCCCTTGTGCTCCTCGTGAAAACCTTAGTGCCCTTCGTGGTTAAATCCTACTCCCTCTGTGTTCACCGTATAAACCTCAGCGCCCTCCGTGGTTAAATCCTTATAATTAATCATAAAGTCCCAAAGATTCGAACCGCAGCCTGAACTGATGACATCCCGGGCAGTAGTTGCCTTCGGTGGGCAGAAGGGTATCAAACGCCTGCAGGGGCGTGCAGGTACAGTTCTGGTCATGTAATCTCGGATCGGTGTAGGGTACCAATTGGGGATTTGGGGATTTTGCCAAAATATCCAGCTCTACGATTTCCGCTGTCATCATACTGATTGCCGGTACCATTCTTGAATTTTCAAAATCTGCCATGCCAGCACCAAATTTAAGTTCCTTTGACTGGTAGCCACAATTGCAGACTGCCTTGATGAATTGCCCCATTTATGATGTATTTAAAGTGAATTTTAAAGATAGGTATTTTATTTAAATAAGATTTCAGATTTTGATGTTCCGCTACAGTGAATCAACCGGGCTCTTATTAACCTTGTCAAGGTTTGGAACCTTGACAAGGTTGACGGGTGAACTTTATGAACTGCGAGGCTACTTTTAGAAGAAGGTGGATACCACTAATTTCAGAAGTTATAACTGCTTTCTTTGCGGTGACAGAAAATAAAATTTCCGATATCATCAAACTGCGCGATCACTTCATTTCTCTGCACAGCGGTAAGTGATTTACTGAGTATGGTTTTATACGAAGAATACGGGTACTGCGTAAAATCTGAGCTGCAGGGATTCTGATGGATGTAAATGATACATTGCAGCAAATAGTTATCGGTTGTTATTAATTTTCTTTTAAATGGAGATTCAATCAGTGAGCCATGGCGGTTGTTTTCATGATTGAATGCCTGTGTATAAGAGTTGAAGATTAAAGCAAACTTTCTGGAAAATATATGTTGAGGTGCATGTAATCCTTTATCTTCAGCAATCCTTACTTTTTGGTTTTTTACGACATCCTGTAAGACTGAGTCGGGTTTGATGCGAACCAACAGGTGAAAATGATTTGGCATAAGGCAGTAAGCATAAATATCGCATACGCTGCGCAGATGTTGTCTTATTTTCGCAAGAAAAAACAGAAAATTTCTGTCGGTTTTGAAAATAATCTCACCGTTAATGCCACGATTGTAGATATGGTAAAAACGGTCTGGTTCTATTGGGGTAATCCGGATGTCCATTGTTAATCCTTTTAATGATCTGTCAAAACCGTGCGTTGTTGGTACTAATTTATAAATATTTTTCCTGAAAGACTTTGATAAGTTTATACGGGGCGATCCTGCTTCATATAATGCAAAAAAACTGGGCTGCCGGGTCAACCTTCAAGGTTTGGAACCTTGACAAGGTCGACTTCGCGCGCCTGGTAAACTTAAATCTAAAAGCTGTAAGGTCAGGCCAAAGCGGGGATAAAAAAAAGACACTCACAGAATGCCTTTTTATTAGATTTACTTTCATCCGGTGGGCCGGAAGAAACTCCGGACCTGATCGGGGTTGATGCCGAAATACTCAGAAACCTCCTCTACGGTGACTTTCTAGTGTTTCTGTTTGGCATTACATTCTTTAATCTTTCTGATGATTCTTCTACAGTGGCCCATGCTGTAACGGGTGAAGGCCTGGACGTCGTATGCGTCCATAATAACTTTGTCTCTCATGCTGTAAAATCTTTTTAAGCTTCATGAAAAGAAGTTTTTTATTAAACATAATGTAAATTCACATGATGTCAGTAAAACGACCGTAAAAGCTAAAAAGGAGAGTAAAAAGTAAAAGAATAACCTACAGAGAAAGATTTAGATTTTTTCATAGGTAATTTCTTGGTTAATTTTGTTTGGATTCTATTTAAGGCCGCAAGAATCGGGCGGCACTGTCGATTGGTGTTCATTTGTAGTGCCCGCATCGTGGCACCGAGACAATGTTATAAGGTGTTTTGGTTAGAAATCTGCAGTTCTTAAGGCTTGCAGTACGTTTCATGAGGGAATCTTCGGGAGAGGTTGTGTGTTCAACTTGCCGAAGCCCTGCTGTTTTTGAGGGTTTATCCCTGAGGGTTATTCCTTACTTTTTACCGACGCCTTAATGAACGATTACAGAATATTTCAATAACATTCTTACCCACAAATATATGGATTTAATTTGTTATAAACAACAGATACTTATAAATAACATGGGTAATGTAACATTTTGTCCGTTTTGTTGCGAATTGCTTATTGAACTCTGTGAGTATAGGCAGACTACCCTTACCCTTTCCTTTGACATTCCTTTGACATTCCTTTGACATTCCTTTGCAACCGCCAAGTTGTGACCCGTCCTGAAATAAATATACAGGTTAATAAATAATCCTGATAACTACTAGCGGTCATCCTGAAAATAACTATAGTTCTTTTGTCTTGAAACATACGAGAACCAAAAGTTCAAGACTTGGATCTTTTTGCTAAAAAAGATTGAACAAAAGTAAAATTAAGAAAAACGGTTAAAACCGTTACTATGCAGTAGTTTATAAATTGACGGTCTGAATTTGGAAGGTAGTGTACATCAGGTTTTGGGCTTAAAAAGACAGAGATAGGTTACTAAATCATTACCTGTTTTGGATTGTACAAGATAGTATAATTAGCTATATTTCAGCATTTTGCACTCTTTTTTATCTTTCCTTGTAACTCGCTAAAATTTAATTTTAAACATTAAAATTTTGAGTTATGGAGACAGTTAAAAGATCCACTTTCAAGCTATTGTTTTACTTGAAGAAAAATGAACCCAAAAAAAATGGTAATGTACCTGTAATGGGACGTATTACTATTGATGGTACACCAAAAACTTTTGGAACCAAACTGGAAATTGATCCCAATACTTGGGATTTAAAACACGGACGCGTACAGGGAAAAAGCACAACAGCACTAACTACCAATCAAAAATTGGATAAAATTCGTGTACGTATCAATAAGATTTATGATGATATGCTTAAAGATGAAGGTTTTGCTACTTCACAGAAAGTTAAGCTCTCTTTTTTAGGTGTCGGTGTGATGGATGATGCAGTACTCAAAGTTTTCAAAGAACAAAATGAGGATTTTGAAAAAATGGTGGCAAAAGGTAAGCGCTCGTCAAACACTTATTATAAGTACAAAGTTGTTTTCAATCATCTGACGGAATTTATAAAAGCTAGGTATCATCGGGATGATATGGCTTTTCGTGAGCTTACATCTGATTTTATCAGGGAGTTCGATTTTTTCCTTCGCATTGATAAAGAATGTACACACAATACGGTATGGGTTTATACAATGCCTGTTATAGCTTTAGCTGACCTAGCTATTAAAAAAGGATTGATACGTCAAAATCCATTTGAGGATTACGAAATAAGCATGCAGGAAACTGATCGTAGCTATCTTTTGAAGGAGGCTGTGGAAAAATTGTTATTCTTAAAACCCTCTAAGCCGAAATATGAACTGGTTAAAGACATTTTCATTTTTAGTTGCTTTACAGGGTTGTCTTACATTGACGTTAAAAAGCTAAAGTGGAGCAACATTCAATCCTTCTTTGACGGTCATCAATGGATTATCAGCCGAAGAAAGAAATCGGATGTTGCATCAAATGTTCGTTTGATGGAAATTCCCAAACGGATCATTGAAAAATACAGAGGTATTACAAGAAATGATTTCATATTTCCAGTTCCATCCAATGCAACATGTAATAATCATGTAGCTAAACTGATTGAAGAAGCTGAAATTGTCACTGAACAAAAAGTGACGTTCCATACGGCACGACATACTTTTGCAACAATGTTTTTAACAGAGGGAGTACCTCTTGAAAGCCTTAGTAAGATGATGGGACATAAGAATATTTCTACCACTCAGATTTATGCTAAGATTACAAGTCAGAAGATCAGCAAGGATATGGATTTGGTTTCTCCGAAATTTGCTTCTCTGGAAACAGCATTCATTTCAATGGAACCAGATACGCCTTCACAGCCCGATTTCATAATAGTTGAAGATGAATTAGAACTGGTCACTTAATGGTGTAATATTTATTGAAAAGCAGGATTTTATAATTCTGCTTTTTTATTTACCTCTTTATGCAAATTAAAGCCACCTGTTATTTTTTATATTTACAAAACAAACTTGACCTATAGTGTCGTTAAAAAATCCTTATAAAATGGCAGAAATTGACTTGACTAAAATAAAATACTACCCTGACAGATTTTATATCTGCCTAGATGGATTTGATATTGATAACTTAACCACTTTTATAACTGACCTACAAATCGGTCAAGAGCAATCTATATTCATTCATGAATACTACCACTACCTTACCAACATTGCTACATTCTCTGGAATACGTCAATTTAACCTTAATTTTTGTGATAGGTTCCGAGCATCAACCATCTTGACGTCAAAAGAAGGGCTTAACGCTTATCCAATAAACAGTAACACCTTTGAAAGCTGTAAGAATATGGTAGATTATTGGAACGAGATAACAGCCATATTGAATGAGGATGATATTGACTATAATGTGGTCGAAGAAACTGATAAAACGCCTAGTAAAAAATTTGGTATAGCATCGATAGAACGAACCGAAAAACCAATGGAAGTCGTTGTAAATGGTGTTAAGTATAGTGGAGCGAGGATTCTGATTAAGATATATACAACAGAACTTATTAATATTAATAGCTTTTACTTAACATTTGGTGCTATTGATGAGTTTCTGAGTTCTACAATTGACGAGTATATGTATGAGAACAATTTATCGGATATTAACCCAAGTATGCTTAGTCGAAGACCCTTTTATCCTTATGGTTTCTTTGATGAATTGCTTTCGTTTTACGGGATTAAAAGGGCCCCGGCATTTGAGAAAATTCTTATTGCATACTTTGCCTTGAACTCATCAAACCCGCCAGTGATTTTAATTGATATACTTGAAAAATTAAAAGATGGTGGCTATGAACAATTTCAGGAGAATCCCGAAATATATTTGCTTACTAATTTTT
>JAANMX010001549.1_pt1 | contig 25803 bp, 24 predicted proteins | sample 7279681 | NCBI WGS metagenome assembly JAANMX01 (sample SAMN14094542, study PRJNA606508) | bioreactor metagenome | isolation source: A lab-scale SPAN reactor treating ammonium-rich wastewater day 351 | place: Ireland: Galway | collected 2018-01-01
ACGCGAGGCAACGAGGTAGTCGCACCGACCGGCAACACCAGGCTGCTCGGCTGGGACCAGGTCACCGTACTCGGGCGCCCAGCCGACGAAGCCGAAGTCCGCTCCGCACTACTCGACCGTTTCGACGAGTCCGGCCCGCCGGAGAAACACGCGACGCCCGTGATCGATGGTCCACAGGTCGAGTCTGGCAGCAACGACAGACCGATGCGCGATCATGTCATCCTGCTCGGTCACGGCGATGTCGGCAGCGTGCTCACACGATTCTTGCGACTGCGTGAAATGCCGTTCGTCGTGGTCGAACAGGACGAGGCGACCGTGATGACATTGCGCAGTCAGGGCGTGCACGTCATACACGGCCGTGCAGAGGACCCCGAGGTGCTCCAGCGCGCCGGCATCCGGCACGCGAAGATGTTGCTCGTGACCACCGCGCAGGCCGTGGCCGCGCAGCGCGCGATCGAGCACGCTCAGCGCGTGAATCCAAAGATCGACGTGATCGCCCGTGTACACGGCCATTCGCTGCGGCGTGTCCTGTCCGAGCTTCCCCGGACCCAGGTCGTGCACGCCGACGTCGAGCTGGGCTACGCCATGGCCAGGTTCATGCTGCTCGCGTCTGGCGCAACCGCCATCGAGACCGAGGCATTGATCCTCGAGGCGCGCCGGGGGGAGTCCGGCGCCACGTCGACGCGGTTCCTCGAGGTTCACGTCCCAGGGGCGTCACCACTCGTCGGCAAGCGGCTTGCCGAGCTCGCTCTGCCCCCCGGCTCGCTCGTCATCAAAATCCTGCGTCGCGGCGAGCAGGTCGTACCTGGAGGCCAGACCGAGATCCTCGCGGACGACGCGCTGTTCGATGTCTTCGATGTTTATGTCGCGCTCAGCCAGGTAGGTGCTGATGCGGGCGACAACGCCCTTCTGGTCGCGCCCCTGGACACCGACGATTGCGAGAACCTTTGCCATGAGAGCCCCAGTGTAAGTCAGGTCACCTTGCAGGCGCCCCCCCGGGAAGAATAGTCCGGGGCCGGGCAGGGGTCGACTGTTGGCATAGGCGCGGTCTATGTGTATATTCCGCCCGCTGCTAGCAGGGCGCCCCGCCAAAGCAGCGCACGCACGGGTCGCGAAAAAGATCCGGGTGTGTCACGAGGGGCGTAACACATATAGAAGTGCCAGGCAGGGGGCCCATGGCGAATTCTTCCGGCCAAGGCGATCGCCCGGCGCACAGCGCCGCCCGGCCGGTCCGGCGTCACCAGCCGCCACGAGCGGCCTTCACGTACCTGCCCCACGCGGCTTTGCCCGGTTCTGGGCCGGAACGTCCCAGGCAGGAGGTGTAACGACCAGCAGGCCATGCCCGCCGTTTGGCCAGCCTGGCAAATGAAGGATTGTTGACATTAAGCGCTCCGGCGCGCACCTTACCGTGCGGTTAATCGATCGAGGAGGGAACCAACACGATGACCAAATCCAGGTGGAAGTTGCTGCTCAGCATCTTCGCAATCTTTGCCGTCCTGTCGGTGGCCGTCGCCTGTGGCGACGACGACGATGACGATGACGGCGGCGATACCACCCCCGCCGCAACGACGGCGGCCGGGAGCCCGACCACTGCAGCATCGCCAACGGTGGCCAAGCCAACCGGGACGATCACCATTGCAGGCACGCAGTTTGAGACGTGGGACCCCCACTTCTCGGACTTCGCCCAGGACATCGCCCACTTCTTCATGGTGTGGCGCGGCGCCTATGAGCTGGACCTCGACAACAAGCCGGTCCCGAGCATGGCCGCCGGTGCACCCACCGTCTCGGCCGATGGCAAGACCTACACGGTCAAGCTGCAGTCGGGCCTGAAGTGGTCGGATGGCTCGCCGATGGTGGCAGCCGACTTCGTTGCCGGCATCCAGCGCACCTGCAACCCCGACAACGCTGGCCACTACCAGTACATCCTCACCGCCATCGTTGGCTGCGATGACTACTATGCCGCCACCGAGGCGACGCCTGAGAAGAAGGCCGAACTGTTGAAGGCGCTTGGCGTGCGTGCGGTCGACGACCTCACGATCGAATACAAGCTGACCGACCCGCAGGTCACCTTCCCCATCCTCCTGGCCCTCTGGCCCACCTTCCCGGTGCCTTCGAAGAAGGTCGCGACCCCGGATGCGAAGTGGCCTGGCCCGCTGGAGAACCTCTACAACGGCCCCTTCATGCCCAAGGCCTACACCGAAAAGGCGAGCATCGAGCTCGTCCCGAACCCGAACTGGGCCGGGAAGGTGAAGCCGAAGGTCGAGAAGATCGTCATCCGCTACATCGATGACGCTGCCGTCGCGAACAACGCCTACCGCGCGGGCGAGCTCGACGCCACCGTCGCGAACTCCTCCGAGCTCGACAAGCTGAAGACGGAGTTCCCGAAGGAGCTCAACCTCTACCCCGCCACCCGGACCATCGGCCTTGAGTTCAACCTCAAGGACCCGCTGGTCGGGAAGCCGGAAGTACGCCTGGCCCTTTCGCAGGCCACCGACCGCGCCACCCTCAACAAGGTCGTCTTCAAGGACGGCAACACCCCGACGACGAGCTGGGTGCCCCCGGTCCGCAACGGCCTGAAGGGCGGCGAGTACGATTCCATCCTCGGCTTCAACGCCGCCAAGGCGAAGGAGAACCTGGCCAAGGCCGGCTACGCCGACGGCAAGGGCTTCCCCAAGCTCACGATGCTGCTCGTTGATTCGGCCACCAACAAGGCCCTGGGCCAGTTCCTCCAGGCCGAGTGGGAGAAGCACCTCGGGATCAAGCTCGAGCTCGAGTTCACCGACTCCAAGACCCGCTCCTCGCGCTTCAACAAGGGCGAGTTCCAGGTTGTCACCGGTGGGTGGCAGGAAGACTACCCGGACCCGGAGAACTGGTTCCTCGGCCTCTGGGAAACGGGCGGCTCGATCAACAAGACCAACACGAGCATCAAGGCTCTCGACGAACTGATCGGCAAGGCCAAGTTCAACCAGAAGGACGAAGAACGCCGCACCCAGTATCGCGACGCTGAGAAGCTCCTCCTGACCGAGGCCTCTGGCATCGCGCCCCTGTGGCACACCCAGGCCAAGACCCTCATCAAGCCCCACATCAAGGGCATGGTTGAGAGCAAGCGCCCTGGCGATACGTTCGTCTCGGGCGACTGGAACCCTGAGAACTGGAGTACCACCAAGAAGTAGCGGCCCCCTGGGCCACGCCTTCCTGGGATACCCCCAGCAGACCCGAACCGGGGCCCTTCTGTCGAAGGGCCCCGGTAGCACATCCTGGAACCGGCAACAATGCTCGTCTACACAATCCGCCGTGTGCTCGCCATGATTCCGCTCCTGGTCGCGGTCGCCACGGTCACCTTCTTCCTCATGCACACGGTCGAAGGCGGGCCATTCGACGCCGACAAACCACTCAGCGAAGCCACGCGCAAGAACCTCGAAGCCAAGTACGGCCTCGATGATTCGCTTCCCGTCCAGTACGTGAACTACATCAAGAATCTCGCCCGGCTGGACCTCGGCATCTCCTTTGCCAACGACCGGGAAGTGCGCGACATCATCGGCGAGCGCATGCAGGTCTCCTTGCAGCTGGGCCTGGCCGCTTTCGCTTTCGCGACGGTCTTTGGCCTCGCCCTGGGGATGTTCTCATCGCTCAACCAGAACGGGATGTTTGACTACCTTGGCGTATTCCTGGCGACGGCCGGGGCGGCGCTCCCGAGCTTCGTGCTTGCCCCGCTGCTCACCATCGCCTTCGCCGTGAAGTTTGGCTGGTTCAACGTTCTCAGCAGCGACTACGACCTCTGGCAATGGTTCAGACTCGACTTCTCGAACTGGCGCCAGATGGTGCTGCCCACCGTTGCCCTGGGCTTCCTGCCCATGGCCTACGTGGCCCGCATCACGCGCGCCTCGATGCTCGAGGTTCTCCGGCAGGACTACATCCGCACCGCGCGCGCCAAGGGGCTGCGCGAGCGGAGGGTAGTTTTCCGCCACGCCATGAAGAACGCCATGATCCCGGTGCTGACCGTCCTCGGCCCCATCTTCGCAGGCCTCATCACTGGCTCCTTTATCATCGAAACGGCCTTCGTAATCCCCGGCCTTGGGCGCGAGTTCGTGCGCGCCGTGCTCATCCGCGACTATGGACTGCTGATGGGCGTCATGGTCTTCTACGCCGGCGTCATCGCCATGATGAACCTTGTGGTCGACCTCGCCTACGCCGTTGCCGACCCCCGGATCAGGTACTAGGAGACCCCGTTGGCCGCGAACTCGACCGTTGCCCAGCCGTTTGACTTCCTGCGGGAAGACCTCCAGACAAAGCAGCGCGGCCTCTGGGAACAGGCCTTCCGGCGGCTGGTTCGGAACAGGCTCGCCATTGTCTCCCTCTGCGTCCTGCTCCTGATAACGGTCACGGCGCTCCTGGCCGACTTCATCCCCGCGGTCGCCCACCACCCGGCCGACGCCCAGGACTACGGTTCGCTGGAGAAGTCCCCGGGCGCCAATTTCTGGCTCGGCACCGACGGGCTGGGGCGAGACCTCTGGGCGCGCCTGCTCGAAGGCACCCTCTTCTCGCTCAAGATTGGCATTCTCGCCCAGGTCGTGATCCTTTCCATCGGCATCACGGTGGGCATGCTGGCGGCCCTGGGCGGACGCTGGAGCGACACGCTCCTCATGTGGTTCACCGACCTTGCCTACGCGTTCCCCGACCTGCTCGCGATCATCCTCTTCCGGCAGATCCTGCTCGGGCGGGAATGGCCCGTGATCGGCGACGGCAACCCCCAGGTCCCGGGATTCCCGGGCGTTCTGCTCGTAACCATTCTCGCCATCTCTTTCGTGAGCTGGGTAACTGTTTCGCGCCTTGTTCGCGGGCAGATGCTCTCCATCAAGGAGACGGACTACGTCACCGCCGCGCGCGCCATTGGCGCCAGCCCGCTGCGGGTGGTAGCGGTCCACATGCTGCCCAACACCCTCGGGGCCATCATCGTAGCCGTGACCTTTGGCATCCCGCTGGCCATCTTCGCCGAGGCCGCCCTGGGCTTCATCGGCCTGGGCGTGCCCCCACCCGCCGCGAGCCTTGGCACGCTCATCAGCGACGGCCTGGACCACATCCAGACGAACCCGATCGAGATCCTCTGGCCTTCAATCACGGTGGCCACGCTCATGCTCTGCTTCACCTTCCTCGGCGACGGCCTCCGCGACGCGCTCGACCCACGCACCCGGAAGTAGGTTTGAAGCTGGCCCGGAGCGCTGTTACGATCAGGGAGTTCACACGGGGCTGTAGCTCAATCGGGAGAGCGCAACACTGGCAGTGTTGAGGTAAGGGGTTCGAATCCCCTCAGCTCCACCACCCCCAACCACCCCGGCACTGGTCTTACTGCGGCAACTGCCCCCTCACCGCCTCACGCGAGCGCAATCGCGTCTGCCACGGCGCCGCGCAGGGCCCACGGGCCGGCGTGCTCGATGCGGACATCGGCCATGGCGCCGATGCGGGCGGGAGTATCGAGGTGCATCAGGACGCCGGTGCGCGTGCGGCCGAAGGGCTGCTCGCCGCGGACACCCTCCACCAGCACCTCCTGCACCGTGCCCACGTACCGGTCGTGGATCTCCTGCGAGATGCGCGCTTCGATCGCCTCGACACGGTGGAGGCGCGCTGCTTTCACATCGGGTGGCACATCGTCCGGCAGCTTGCGCCAGGCGATCGTGCCCGGCCGGGGGGAATACGCCGCAACGTGGACCTTGTGGAACCGCACCTCCTCCAGGAGGTCGCAGGTGGCCTCGAAATCAGAAACGGTTTCGCCGGGGTAGCCCACGATCACGTCCGTGGTGATGCCGGCCCCCGGCATCAGCGCCCGCAGCTCCGCGATCTTCGCCAGGTACTCGGCGCGCGTGTAGCCCCGGCGCATGGATTCGAGCACCGCGTCGCTCCCCGACTGCACGGGCAGCGAGAAGCACTCCATCACCTTCGGCAACTCTGCCACCGCCGCGAGGATGCGGTGCGTCATGTCGCGCGGATACGAAGTGAGGAAGCGGATGCGCTGGAGCCGGTCGAGCGCCGAGAGCTCACGCATCAGGTCGCCGAGGTCGGGCTGCCCGGGGAGGTCGTGCCCGTACGCCTCCACCGTCTGGCCAAGGAGGGTGACTTCGCGCACGCCATGGTCCGAAAGGTAGGCCGCTTCGCGCACGATCTCGTCGAGGGGACGGCTCTTCTCGCGCCCCCGCCGGTAGGGGACGATGCAGTAGGTGCAGAACTTGTTGCACCCGTGCACCACGGGCACGAACGCCGCGGGGCCTTCCGGTATTGCGTAGGTAGTGGGCCAGAATTCGCCGCCGAGGTCTTCGTGCGGGCCCTGTACAAGTTCGAGGATGGGCTCGAACTCCTGGGGCCGGGCGAAGACGTCGACCTGCGGGAAGCGTTTGCGAAGGTCGTCCGTCTTCAGGCCAACCATGCAGCCCATGAGGACGACCTTCAGGCCCGGGCGTTCCTGCTTCAGCTGGCGGATGCGTCCCAGCTTCGAATAGGCGCGGTCCTCGGCGTGCTGGCGCACGCTGCAGGTGTTGAGCACGACTACGTCGGCCCGATCCATGCGATCGGCCGCGCGCAGGCCGAGACGGTCAAAGCCGGCGGCGAGCTTCTCGCTATCGGCTTTGTTCATCTGGCAGCCGGCAGTCCAGAGGTAATACCGGGTAGTCATGGATGCGCCTGTCCGGGGGTGGCGGAGGGGGAGGGATTCGAACCCTCGACTGACGTTACCGCCAGTAAGCGCTTAGCAGGCGCCCGCACTCGGCCACTATGCGACCCCTCCGCACGGAGGTTCATTGTACGGCCCGGGCGGATCTTCGGTCACGCCACGGCGGGTATCGCCGGGGGTAGCGCCGGGCGGGCCTCAGACTTCCTTGATGGCGATGTCGATGTTGAAATCGCCGAAGCTGGTGACAAGTGGCACCACAAGCCGGGTCAGGTTCAGCGTCGCGATGGTGCTGCCGTGGCCAATGAGGAGCACGGGAGGGGACATGTCGTTGGGGAAGCCGCTCTGTTCGAGGGCAATGCCGGCCTGGCCGGTGATCATGTTGGCGAGCTCGCCAATGGCGCTCTGGGCCAGCGGGTCGAGCTCCGGCACCGGTTCGCCGATCATCTTCGAGGCCAGGCCAAGGGCGACCTTGAAGGGCATGGAGTAGATGACGAGCCCGGCCACCCCGCCCGTGATCGCGATCAGGGCGCTTACGTCGCTCGATGTCTGGGGAGAACGGACGCGGTGGAGCTGCCCCCGGGAGACGACCTCGGAACAGGCCCTGGCGAGCACGCGCGCCGAGGCGTCCATGAAAGGTGCGATGAGCTCGACGCGAGCTTTTTCCGGGGCCTCCGAGGCGGCCCTTGCAGCCTCGGCGACGGTCACTTTGGCGATCATTGTGGTCAGCTCCCCAAAACGCCCTGGGTCCGGTAGACCGCTCCAAGGCAGACTCCCGGAATCGGCCCGGCTCCAGGAGCGCGGGCGATCCGCGGCCGGTTATCCCACCGCGAGAGACCTGGCAAGGTCCATCGCGTAGGCGCCGTAGTCATCGAGGTCGCTCGCGGTGATGGTGACGGTGGCGGGCATGACACCCGAAGCGTCCAACCGTTGCGCGATCTCCCAGCGCGCCCAGGTCTTGAGCAACGAGGCGCGGTCCATCCGCTGCACTCGAGCGCGCTGCATCTGGGCGGTGAGCTTGCGGCACGCGTCTTGCGAGATGAGTACGGTGGTGCTGAACATGCCGGTACGGCCCCCATCGACTTTGAAAACGAGCCGATGGAACCCGGTTCCGCCTTCCTTGATTTCGGCAGCCATGAGGACAGCGCGGACCGGCACGACGTTGCTCATGTGGCTGTTCCCTCGAAAGGTCTCACCCAACCATCATCGTCAACCTCGCCAGTCACCTGAAGCGCCATCCGCTTACCTTTTGTCCCCGGTGCGCCGGCGAAGCGTTCGCAGTTGCCAATCATGATGCGGAGGGCGTCCCCCGCTTCCTGGTCGAGCACGATCACATCCCCGGGCTGGAGGTTCGCGAGGTCGGTCGCCGGCACCCGCGCGCTCCCCAGGAAAGCCTTGATGCCCACCGGCATGGGCCTCAGGTGGCTCTCCTGCACCCGCGTGTCCCTGTCGGCGCCGCGTGTCGGCCGGTTGTCGAAGATGCTCTGGCCGCTGAGGCGGGGAAGGACCTGTTCGAGGATCGTGAGGGGGAAGCAGAGCGAGATGCCGCCCGTCTGTTCGGCGAAGCGCACTTCGTACCAGGCCGTGATCACGAACTCGGAAGGCGGCACCACGTGGAGCACCTGCGCTCCCAGGGCCAGCTCCGTGACATCCGGCGTCAGCTCCGTCACGCGCTGCCACGGGTCGATGAGCGACCGGGCGATGTCCATGCCGATGTGGCGCACAAGGGCGAGCTCGATATCGGTCAGCTCGCGATTGAGGGCTTTGGCGTTGCGCTTGCCACGCCCTCCGAGCAGGCGGTCGATGATGCCGAAAGCGACATCGACCCCAAAAGCGGCGACAGCGTACCCCTGGAGCGGGGACATATCGATGGTCACCACGATCGAGGCGGTGCCGACCTGGGCGACGTACTCCTCGTAGATCCCGCGCTCCAGGGCGCTCAGGCGCGCTTCGACCGGGGCCCGCAACCGGCCCGAGAAAGAGGCAGCGAGCGCGCCCGCCACACCCTGCTGGATGATCTGGAGCCCGCGTATCTGTTCCTTGGAGAGCTTTTCCGGGTGGCGGAAGTCGTAGGGCTTTATCTTGCGGCCGGGGGCCAGGTCACGCCTGGGGCCGTCGGCCGAAGCGGCGTGATGCTCCGGTTCGGCCGCGCTGAGCTCGGCGTTGAGAAGAGCATCGATTTCGCGCTGACTGAGGACAGCCTTGTCCGCGGCCACATTCGACCTCCAGTGCTGCACCCACTCTTACATCACGATTATCGGCGCGGAATGGGAGCCTTCCCTAGGTCTGTTTTCGCCCGGTCCCTACATTGCTACCCGTTCGACGCCTGCATAGGGGGTCCGCCGAGGCTCATCTCGGGGAGCACCCGATAACAGCAGCATCCGCACGGAACTTAGGCTAGGCAAACACCCGGTGGCGCCCCGCGCCCCGGGATAGAGACTGGAGAGGAGGGCCTGCCATGGCCACCAAGACTGCCGAACCCGGTTCGGACACCGAGACCCATTCCAGCAACGAGGAGCATGTGGTCATCTTCCGGCTCGGCAAGGAGTACTACGCCCTCGATATCCAGGCGGTGCAGGAGATCGTGCGCATGCAGGCGATCACTGCCATCCCGGGCACGGATTCCTGGGTGGAAGGCATCACCAACCTTCGCGGCCGCGTGGTGCCCGTCATCGACCTCCGAAAGCGCTGCAATGTCGACCTCTCCGAATACACGCCCGAGACGCGCATCGTGGTCGTGAGCAGCGCGACGGGCATGGTCGGGCTGATCGTCGATGCCGTCACGGAGGTGATGCGAATCCCTTCGGACCAGGTGGAAGTGCCGGGCTCCGTGGTGAACGTCTCCGAGAACACCTACCTGCGGGCGATCGCCAAGCTCGACGACAGGCTCGTTTCGCTCATGGACCTGGGCGGCGTGCTCCCGTCCGAAAGCGCCCTTACCGGCCTTGGCGATGAGCAGGCGGAAGTGGCCGCTGCCTAGAACCGCGCGGCCGCCATGGGCGGCAGACCACTGCATTCCCTAATCCACGAGGGGGTCCATGGCAATGGCCAAAGGACAGCCACTGCACTTCGAACTGGATGCTGACGACCTGAAGCTCTTCAGCGAGGAAGCCGCCGAACAGCTTGAGCTGCTCGATAGCGCCCTGGTGCAGCTCGAAGGCGAACCCGAACCCGACCTGCTCCAGCAGATCTTCCGAGCCGCTCACACCCTGAAGGGGTCTTCCGCGACCATCGGCCACAAGCGCATGGCGAGCCTGACCCATTCCATGGAGACCGTGCTCGACCAGGTGAGACAGGGCAAGAAGAGCCCGACATCGGAGATGGTCGATGCCCTGCTTGCGGGCCTCGATGCGCTTCGCGTATTGACCGATGAGGTGCGCACCCGGGTGGAATCGGGCGTCGATATCGCGCCGCTGATCGCTGACCTCGACGCTGTGCTCAGCGTCTCCGATGCGCCGGGGGCGACCGCTCTGGCGCCCGCCGCGGGGGAGCTCCTGCTGCCCGGCGAAATCGCGGCCGCGCTCGCCGTTGCCATTGAACAGGGCAAGAGCCCGTTCCTGGTCGAGGTTGCTATTGCCGCTGCCTGCCAGCTGCCCTCGATCCGCTGCTACCAGCTTCTCCAGGAGCTCGACGCCCTTGCCGAGGTCGGCTTTACGCGCCCCGACCGGGCAACGATCGAGTCGGGCGGCGCGGAATTCGAGCTGATCGCGGTTGTGGCCTCGACAGAGACCGACGAGCAGCTCACCGCCGCCATTTCGAGCATCTCGGATGTGGAGACCGCCCGGGTCCGGCACCTGCAGGGCGAGCTCCCGGGTCCCATCGCTCTCTCATCACCTGCAGCGGCGGCGGCGCCGGCGGCCAGCAAGGGCCCCCGGCTCGCGCTCGTCGAAGATGAGTCCCCCTCTTCGCCGGCGGCGGCAGCGGCGGCGGCAGCGCCAGCGCGCAAGACGACCCAGTCGGTACGTATCGATGTTGAGCGGCTGGACGGCCTCATGAACCTGGTGGGTGAGCTGGTCATCGACCGGACCCGGCTCCAGCAGATCCGCGAGCAGCTTTCGAGCGTCCTTAAGGACGCGAACCTCAACGAACTCACCGAGAACTTCGAGGAGACCACCTCCCACCTCGCCCGCGTGACCGATGAGCTCCAGGACCAGATCATGCGCAGCCGCATGCTGCCGGTGCGGTCGGTGCTCACACGCCTGCCGCGGCTCGTGCGCGACGTGGCGGCAAAGTGCGGCAAGAAAGTCGAGCTCATCACCGCCGGCGAGGAGACCGAGCTCGACCGCTCGGTCATCGAGGAGATCTCCGACCCCCTCGTGCACATCCTGCGCAACGCCGTCGACCATGGCATCGAGTCGCCGGAAGAGCGGCGCGCGGCCGGCAAGCCCGAGACCGGGATCGTCTCCGTGACGGCCTGGAACCAGGAGACCTACATCTACCTTTCCGTCAAGGACGACGGCAAGGGAATCGATACGAAAGCGCTGCGGCGCAAGGCGGTGGAGCGCGGACTCGTCAGTGCCGAGGCCGCGGAAGCAGCCAGCGACGAGGCGGCGTTGCAGTACATCTTCATCCCGGGCCTTTCCACCGCGAAGGCGATCTCCGACGTTTCGGGGCGCGGCGTGGGCATGGATATCGTGCGCACCAACATCGAGCGGCTCAACGGCCAGGTGCGCATCAAGAGCACCTACGGCCAGGGCAGCGAGGTCACCATTCAGCTCCCGCTGACGCTGGCGACCACCAAGGCCCTGATGGTCACCGCCAACGACACCGTCTATGCGCTGCCGCTGGTGTCCGTGACCGAGGCGCTCACCGAAAGCGAAGCCGATATGCACCTGGTGGGCGGCCGGCGCACGCTGCGCCTCCGCGAAAAGCTCCTGCCCGTAATCGACCTGGCAAACGCCCTCGGCGACAGGCGTCCGCGGCAGCTGAACAGGGAAAGGTTCGTGGTCGCCGCTCGCCACAGCGACCGGCAGGTCGCCTTCCTGGTAGACCGTTTGCTGGGCGAGCAGGACGTGGTCGTGAAGTCGCTCGGCGACCTCATCGGCAACCGCAAGGGGCTTACGGGGGCCACCATCCTGGGCGACGGGAGCCTGGGCCTGATCATCGACAGTGCGAGCCTGGTCGCCGAGCAGGCGCCAGCAGCAGCCAGCGCCTGAGCGGGCGCCAGCACCAGCAGAACGGGGGACCGTATGAACGGGATAGAAGAGAAGCTCGTGGCATCCCTTTCCGGGGTCGCGCGTGAGGGCGCCCTGCGCGCCGGGCGGGGGCTCAGCGGCCTGATGGGCGAGGAGATCACCATCCACGTCCCTTCGGTGCGCTTTGGCACCCGGGCCGACGCCTGTGACGCCGTCGGTGGCGCCGAGAGCATCGTGCTCGGCGCCTACCTCACGATCACGGGCGATATCACCGGGCACGTGATGCTGCTCTTCCCGGTCGAGAAGGCCCTGCACTGCGTGGACCTGATGTGCGGGCAGGCGCCCGGCACCACCACCGAGCCCGACGAGCTGGCCGAATCGGCCGTCGGCGAGCTGGGCAATATCGTTGGGAGCGCCTTTGTGAACGCGCTCGCCGACCACCTGAACCTCATCCTGCACCCGAGCCCGCCGACCGTGGTCAACGACATGGCGATCGCTCTCGTGCAGGCAGTGCACGCCGAAGTCATGGCCCAGGGAGGCGAAGTGGTGATGATCGACACGGTCTTTGAGGACAAGGGTGGCCACGCCTCGGGCCTCCTGGTGGTTGCCCCCGATCCCATGGCGCTCCCGCGCCTCCGGGAGATTGCCGCGTGACAGCCCCAGCTGCCGACCTGCGAAGGATCTCGGTTGGCATCGGACAGCTCGCGGTCTCCAAAGACAGCCGCGAGGTGCTAATCGCCTACGGCCTTGGCTCCTGCATCGGGGTCTCGGCCCACGACCCGGGAACGGGGGTGTGCGCCATGGTCCACATCCTCCTCCCCGCATCCGAAGGGAAGGTCCCCCAGCCAAACGAGCCGGCGCGCTTCGCCGATTCCGGCGTCGATGCCCTGCTCAAGCAGATGATCGCCGCTGGCGCCTCGCGGAGCAGGCTGGTGCTCAAGCTCGCCGGGGGCGCGGCCGTGCTCGGCCCCGGAAACGCCGAAAAATTCAAGATCGGCGAGCGCAATGCCGATGCAATCAAAGAGCGGCTGAAGCTCCATGGCCTTCGCGCGGCCCGCGAGGACCTGGGAGGGACGAGGGGGCGCACGCTGGAGCTCCAGGTTGCCAGCGGCAAGACCTTTGTCCGCACCGCGGCTTCGCCGGCAATCGAACTGTAGGGAGGTGACCGTGGCTACCATCCTTGTTGTCGACGACGCGGCGTTCATGCGGATGCGGATGTCGAAGATACTCTCCGAAGCAGGGTACGAGGTGATCCAGGCCGAAAATGGCCTGGACGCAATCGACAAGTACCGCGCATCAAAGCCCGATGCCGTCCTTATGGACATCACCATGCCCGAGATGGACGGCCTCACCGCGCTGAAGGAGATCCGGGCGATCGACCCGGCGGCCCGAATCGCCATGGTCACGGCCCTCGGGCAGCAGCAGATCGTGCTTGAGGCCGTCAAGAGCGGCGCCAAAGACTTCCTGGTCAAACCCGCCGAGCCCGACCGGGTGCTGGCGGCCGTCACCAAGCTCTGCGCTTAGGGGGTTAGCCATGGCCCTCCCGGCATTCCAGCCGGCGCTTTCGGCCCGGGTGCTGGTCGTCGATGATTCGGCCTTCATGCGCCACGCCATCGAGCGGCTGCTGGCGAAGGTCCCGGGCATCGAAGTGGTGGGCGCTGCAGCCGATGGCGTTGAGGCGGTGCAGAAGGTCCTTGAGCTCCGGCCCGACGTGATCACCATGGACGTGGAGATGCCACGCATGGACGGCGTCACCGCCGTCGGCGAGATCATGAAGACCGTCCCCACGCCAATCGTGATGGTCAGCACCATGACGACCGCCGGCGCCGAGACCACCATGCGTGCCCTCGAAGCCGGCGCCGTCGACTTCATCGCCAAGCCCAGCCACCTGAGCGCCCAGATCACGAACGTCGCCGACGAACTGACGGCCGCCATCCACCGCGCCCGCAACGCTCGCGTCTCCCGGCGGCGGCCACAGCCCCAGGCGGCCTTCGTCAAGACAGGGAGCGCCACCTCCGCCATCTCCTCCGCGGCGATCGCGGTCATCGGCTGCTCCACGGGTGGGCCGCCCGCACTGACAGAGGTCGTTCCGCACCTCCCCGCCGACATGCCCGCGGGGGTGGTGGTGGTGCAGCACATGCCCGCCGGGTTCACCGGGGCGCTGGCACGGCGGCTCGACCAGCTCTCCCCGCTCCACGTGAAGGAGGCAGCGGAAGGCGACGTCGTAGCGGCCGGGCAGGTCCTGATCGCGCCAGGCGACTACCACACCGTCATCGGCCGCGACCGGCGCATCCGCCTGAACCAGGCCCCGCAGGTCCACGGCGTGCGCCCAAGCGTCGACGTGACCCTCGAATCGGTCGCCGAGGTGTACGGGAGCCGCGCCACCGTCGCCATCCTGACGGGAATGGGGCGCGATGGCGCCGACGGCTGCGTCCGCGTGGAAGGGGCCGGCGGCCGGATCATCGTGCAGGACGAAGCGACGAGCGTTGTCTACGGCATGCCGCGCGTTGCCCGCGAAAAGACCCGCCACGCCCTTCAGCTTCCCATCGGCAGCATTGCCGGGGCGGTGGCGGAAGGCGCGCGCGCTGCCGCAGGGAGAGGAAGATGAACCAGCCACCCGAAGACCGCGAATGGTTGTCCTTCCGGCAGGCGCTCGAAAAGGCGATAGGCGTGCCCCTTGGCCCGTACAAGGAGCCCCAGATGAAGCGGCGCCTGGCGAGCATCATGACGCGCCGCGCCCTCGGCAACTGGAAGGAGTTCACCGCCGCCATCGCCGCCGACATGCAGCTGCTGATAGATGTTCGCGACACCCTCACCATCAACGTCAGCGAGTTCTTTCGCCAGCCCGAGCGCTTCGCCGACCTCGAGCGGGTGCAGTTCCCCCGCCTCTTGAGCGAAAACCCACGCCTGAAGATCTGGAGTGCAGGCTGCTCCATCGGCTGCGAACCCTACACGCTGGCGATGATCCTCAACGAAATCAATCCTTCCGGTAGCCACACGATCATCGCTACGGACGTGGACATGCCCATTCTCAACCGGGCTCGCGAAGGCAAGGGCTACCACCCCGGCGAGGTCCGTGCCACGCCCGCGCACTACCTCAAGAAGCACTTCGTGAACGAAGGCTCAACCTACGCTGTACGCGACGAGATCCGGCGCAAGGTCACCTTCCGGCGCCACGACCTGCTCTCGGACCCCTACCCCCAGGACCTCGACCTTATCCTCTGCCGGAACGTCGTCATCTACTTCACCGACCAGGCGAAGGCACAGATCTATTCGGGCTTCGGCAAGGCGCTGCGGCCGGGTGGCCTGCTCTTTGTGGGAGGCAGCGAGATGATCATGCGTTCCCACGACATGGGGTTCAGGGCCGCGGGAACGAGCCTCTATCAGCGGGCAGCCTAGGCCCGCCCCTCGGCTCAGGCAGGGGTGCGCGCGCCCGGCTCGCTGTTGGCGCCGGGGTTTTCGGACGGGACAGGAATGAGCCGCGTCGAAGCGATGTGGCACACGAGGGCGCAGGCCATGCCAACGAGCAGGTCGAGCGCATAGTGCTCGGCCAGGTACATCAGCGAAAAGCCCATCGCGGCGCTGTAAAAGAGCAGGGGAATGGCAACGCGCGGGTAGTGGACGCGCGCCCAGAGGTACATGGCGAAGGTGACGCCCATGTGGATTGAGGGCATGGCGGCCACCGAGTTCGGCTCGCCCAGGGACTCATAGAACGTCCGGTAGGTTTCCACATCGACCTGGCCGCCCACGAAGTCCATCACCCGGTACGCGCCCGGGAGCACGCCCATACGCCCCGCAAACCACGGCGGTGCGGTGGGGAACAGGAAGAAGAGCACCAGGCCAAGGTAGAGCGTGCCCAGCATGAGCACCGTGTAGCGGGCGAAGAACTCGCGGCGCCAGATGAAGATCGCCACGGCGGCGGCGTGCGGCGCCACGAAGAACGACCAGTGGGTCATGACCGCCAGCCAGTCGAGGGCGTCGATGTGCCCGGGCGTAAAGTAGTGGGTCTGCAGCCACGAAACCGGAGCGGTTCCGAAGAAGAGCGCGCGGTCGGCGTCGATCGGGTACATCACGCGGACAGGGATGCCCGTTTCGTCGGCGTAGGAGCGCAGCAGCGCATAGAAGAAGGTCCCGGCCACGTAGGCGAACCACCAGCGGCGGGCGCGGGGCCGCCACATTTCGGGAAGCCACACGGCGGCGGTGACAGCGATAAGGACGAACCCGACCCAGATGTGGTCCTGCCACACCTTCGTGACAATCGTGCCGGTCAGGGCGAGCAAGAGCAGGGTTTGCACGGACAGGAGGAGGTGGCCGCGGGTCAGCCCACGGCGTATTTCCGCGGTCCGTTCGGCGGCCCCGGGGCGCTCGGCCGCCGGCCCCTCAACCTGGAGCGCGCTCATCAGCCACAGATTAGCCCACCTGAACGCCTGACGGAAGCCATGAATTGTGGCATCTTTGCGTGAAGATCCGGCGGTAGCATTCGTACCCGGAGGTTGGACAGCTTGCGGCGATTCGCCCTCGGGCTCGCCATCACCGCCATTTCTGCCGTGGTCCTCGTGTTCGCGGTCGACTGGTCGAAGGTCGCGGAAGTCCTTCGGTCAGCCAACCCCGCCTACGTGGCGCTGGCGGTCGCCTTCCTCCTTTCGTCCACCACCGCCAAGACGGTGCGCTGGCGGATGCTCCTGCCAGCCTCGGCCGAAGTGCCCACGGCGCGGCTCTTCCGGATTCTCCACATCAGCTACCTGCTCAACAACGTGTTCCCCGCCCGGCTGGGCGATGTCGCGCGCGTCTCCATGGCATCGCACCTGCGCGGCGCGCGCGTTGGGCACGTCCTCTCTTCTCTCATCACCGAACGGGTAACCGATGTCATCAGCCTGCTGGTGTGTTTCGTGGTGGTGAGCCCGTTCCTGCCCCTCCCCGACCGTTACCTGCGCTGGGTGCACGCCGCCTGGTGGGTGCTGGGGATTCTTGCCGCCGTTGTGCTCATCACGGCGCTCGTGCGCCGGCCCATCGCGCGCTCTTCGTGGCTGGCGTCGCTGGCGAAGCGGGTTCCCCTGCGCGGCTGGTTACGAGAAGAGGCGGCTTCCTTCCGCGACGGCTGGCGCCAGCTCTTCGCGCGCACGCACGTCTTCCGCATCTGGGGCTGGTCCTTCGCGGCGTGGGTCGGCGCCTTCTGCATCAACTACTCGCTCATGAAGGCGCTCGAAATCGATGCGCCGCTGACGGTGGCGGTCCTCATCACCTGCACCACGAACCTGGCGATGCTGGTTCCCTCTTCGCCGAGCTACGTCGGCGTCTTCCACGCCGCCGCCACGCTTTCGCTGCTGCCTTTCGGCGTGGGCGCGAGCCGGGCGCTCTCCTTCGCCATCCTCGCCCACCTGGTGAACGTGGTACCGGTGAGCGTCCTTGGCGCCGCCTTCCTCCTCTCCGGGCGCGACCGCATCTCCTTCAACATGGAGGCCCTCCGGCGCGGAAAGCCAGGGGAGGCGGTGGAGGCCAGGGACGAATCCGTGGCCGAAGCCGTCACCACCACGTAGCCTTCCGCCCCGGCGGGCGGCGCCGCTTAGATGCCGAGCTCGCCCCAGAGCTCACGCGCCTGGGCGCGAAGCTCGCCGCGAAAGTCCGGATGGGCGATGCTGATCAGCTCCTCGGCGCGCTGGCGGTGGTTCTTGTCGAGCAGCCTCGCCACACCGTATTCGGTCACGATCGTGTCAGCCAGGTAGCGCGGGATCGTCACCAGGGTCCCCGCCTCGTGCCGGGCCACGATCTTCGAGATCGTCCCTTCCAGCGCGGTCGAACGCAGCACGGTGATAGCCCGGCCACCCTTGCTCAGCGCCGCCGAGATGTGGGTGTCGGGCTGGCCGCCGGTGCCATTCACCATGTGCCCGCCAAAGCGGCACTCGCTCGCTATCTGCCCGAGCAGGTCAACGGCGATGGCGCTGTTGATCGAAGTCATGTTGTGGTTCTGCGACATGAGCGCCGGGTGGAGCAGGTAGTCCGGGTCGAACAGGTTGAAGTAGGGGTTGTCGCGGATGATGCGCATGTCCTCGCCGTCGCAGCCGCTCCAGGCAACGGCGACGGCGTGGTCCTTGTGAATCGTCTTCCGCGAACCATCGGCAATCCCGCGGTACCAGAGCTTCCCGAGCCCCGGCGCGCCCAACTCGGTGTGGATGCCGAGGTGCTTGCGCTCGTCAAAGGCGCCCGCCCGGACCATGAGCTGGCTGGGCTGGCCAACGCCAATCTGGATGGTGTCGCCATCGCGGATCAGGCCGCGCAGGTTGTCGGCAATGCCCTGCGCCTCGGGATCAACCTCGCCAATGCCGAACGCCTGCTCCAGGATGCCCGGCGCCATCGTCGGGAAGACATCCTGCACGATCGCGACCTGCTCGGGGAGCACCAGGCTGAAGATGCGGCGCATGCGCTCGCGGTTCTCGGGGGGAGTCTCGGTTTCTATCCGCCGCGCCATCACCTCCATGTCGACGCTGGGGATGGCTCCCTCCACGAAGGCCGTGATCTCGGAGACATGCACCCAGACGTCGCCGTGCACCGGCATCATTTCCGGGTCCACCACGGCAACCGACTTCTTGCAGCGGCGGATGTAGGCGCGGCGGGTCCACTGGTGCGGCCCGAAATGCACGTACCCCTTCTCGTTGGGTGGGCTGCACGGCGTCAGGTAGACATCGGGCATGCGCGCTTCTTCGCGGCCGGCATCGAAGGCCTTCATGCCAAGCATGAACGTGTTGGGGAGGTAGGTTGCGGTCTTCGTATCGTGGGCGGGGCGCACGGAGTCGCCGATGAAAAGCTCGATCTCCTTTTCGCCCTTGGGACCATCGGAGCCGAAGAGGACGACCTCGCGCGGGGCAAGGGTGCGCAGGTCCACCCTGCCGAGCGATGCGGCGCGCTTCTGCAGGCCGCTGGTCAGGGCGCCGGGGGCGAGTATCGAAAGGCAAACGAGATCGCCCTCCTGGATGAGCTCCATGGCCTCGTCGATGCTCTTGAGCTTCGACTTGTAGATGTCTTGCCAATCGCTGTAAATGGACAACTGGGACCCCTCCATCGATGTTCCTCGCGCACCCTCGAAGCGCGAGACGCGCGACGCGCGTGAGGAATCCTGTACTGCCGGCCAGGATTGCGCAACGCTCCCCGCCCGCCCCGCGGTAAACCATAATGGGCGGCACGGGCCCGCCGCAGCCCCCGGATCGGCTCCCCCGGGATGCGCGGGACCGCCGTGGCTGGTATCGTGCCGCGACATGGCGGGCGGGCCCCAGGGCCGCACGCGCCCGCAAAACAGATCGATCCGGGAGGCGCCAGGTTGCAGGCCTTAGACAACATCGTCGTCCTCGACCTCACACACCACATCGCCGGGCCCTACGCCACAAAGCTGATGGCCGACTTCGGCGCAGATGTCATCAAGATCGAGCGGCCGGGCGGCGACATCGCCCGCACGCTTGGCCCCTTCAAGGACAACACGCCCGACCCGGAACGCTGCGGCCTCTTCTTCTACCTCAACACCAACAAGCGCTCGGCGGTGCTCAATCTGAAGGCTGCCGCCGGGCGCGATGCCCTCGCCGCGCTGGCGCGCCGGGCCGACATCGTCATCGAAAGCTTCTCGCCGGGCACGCTCGAACGGCTCGGGGTGGGCTGGCAGTGGCTGCAGCAGGTCAATCCGAAGGCGCCGCTCATCTCCGTAACGAACTTCGGGCAGACGGGCCCCTACCGGGACTACAAAGCGAGCGACCTGGTCCTCTACGGCTTCGCCGGCGAGATGTACTCGATGGGCGAAACCGACCGCGAGCCGGTGAAGATGGCCGGAACGGCGGCGCTCTTCGAATCGGGGTCGGCCATTGTTGTGGCGCTCATGGGCGCCCTCTTCGCGGCAAAGCGGCACGGGATCGCTCAGCACGTCGACATCTCCCTGGCGGAGACGCACGCCGGCGGCGTTGATCGCCGCCACGCCACCACCATTGCCTACCAGTTCAGCGGCCGCAAGACGATTCGCGTGGCCAGCCAGGCGAGCGGCATGCCCACTGGCATCTACCCCTGCGCCGATGGCTACGTCGACTTCACCAATGCGACGCTCTATCCCGACCGGGTCGATGACATGCTCCAGCACCCGGATTGGAACCAGGACCCGCGCTACGCCGACCCTGTTCAGCGCATGAACCCGGTGCTGGTGGAGGAATGGAACAGCCACTTCCTGGTCTGGTGCCTGGAGCGCACAAAGCGCGAGATCTGGGCGGAAGCGCGGCGCGCGCGCATCCTCTGTGGCCCCCTGTTCACGGTGGAGGACATGTTCGAGGACGAGCACTTCCGCGGCCGCGGTTTCTGGACCTCGGCGAGCCACCCGGCCCTCGGCGAGGTCACCTTCCCCGGCCGCCCATTCATCATGGGCCGCGATGGCTGGGAGCTGCGGCGGCCCGCGCCGCTGCTGGGCCAACACACCGCGGAAGTGCTCCGTGAGGCAGGGCTCGCCGAGCCCGCCATCGAAACCGTGGTCCGCGAAGGAGGCGCAGCATGAGCCCGAAGCCGCTCGAAGGTATCCGTGTCATCGACTTCTGCGTGGTGTGGGCGGGGCCTTTCGCGACCATGCTCCTGGGGGACCTTGGCGCAGAGATCATCAAGCCCGAAAACCCGAACGTTTTCCAGCCACTCACCCGCGGACCAATGGCGCGCCCGCCGGCCGCCTATCTCGCCAACACCATCGCCTGGGCCGGCGGCATGCCGCGCAACGAGCCCGGCACCCGCCCGTGGGACTATTCGCCCACCTTCGTCAGCCTCTACCGCAACAAGAAGAGCTTCTCCGTCGATACTCGCGCCCCGGAAGGGATGGAGGCCCTCCGCCGCCTGGTGGCGGTCTCCGACGTCTTCTACGAGAACAACGCCGTTGGCACCATGGAGAAGCTGGGCATCACCTATGAGTGGCTGAAGAGCATCAACCCGCGAATCATCATGGTGCGGGTCCCGGCCTACGGCAGCACGGGCCCCTACGCGCACGGGGCGCGCGCCCTCGGCGTGCACCTGGAGGCGGTCATGGGCCACACGCTCCTCCGCGGCTACGACGATACCGACCCATCGTCGAACTCGGCCATCTACTCCGGGGACTACCTGGCGGGCGCCCAGGGCGCCTTTGCCGTGATGACGGCGCTCTGGGAACGCGAGCGCACCGGTGAGGGCCAGCTCATCGAGATCGCCCAGGCCGAGAACGCCGCCGCCATGTTCACCCAGGCGATCATGGACTACAGCCTGAACGGCAACATCCAGGGCGCCATTGGCAACCGCGACGTGCATGGCCGCTTCCCCTGCGGCGTCTACCCGGCGAAGTCCCCGGGCGGGCCCGATACCAGCGACGATCACTGGATCGCCATCTCCGTGGAGGACGACGCACAGTGGCAGGCCCTGGCCGGGGCAATGGGCAGCCCCGAATGGGCGCGCGATTCCCGCTTCGCCACCAACGCCGGACGCGCGGAACACTCCCGCGAGATCGACAGGAAGATCGCCGAATACACTTCCGCCTTCGAGGACTACGACCTGATGGCGCGGCTCCAGGCGGCAGGCGTGCCCGCGGCGCCCGTGCTCGAAGCCTCGCGCCTCTACGACGACCCGCACATGCGCGCCCGCGGCTTCTTCCGCAAACAGCATCAGAAGTCCTCGGGAGAGTACGAGTACATGGGCCCCATGTGGCAGTTCCCCGAAACCCCGGTGGAGTTCTACCAGCCCCCCGTTATGTTCGGCGAACACAACGACTACGTGTACCGTCAGCTCCTGGGGTACAGCGAAGCTGAATTGGAACAGCTTCGCGCCGCCGGCCACATCACCACGGAGTATGCGCCGCACGTGGCGTGACCGCCGTCCGGGGGGTGAGCCATGACCACCGAATTGCCACACCTCTACCGCGAGCTGGCACCCTGGTTCCACCTCCTCACCGCGCCCGCGGACTACGCGGATGAGGCAGAGCTCTACCGGAGGCTCGCCGCCGAGGCCTGCGCCGTTCCGCCGCGCACGCTGCTCGAACTCGGCTCCGGCGGCGGCAACAATGCCTCCCACTACAAGGCTCACTTCGAAGCCACGCTTGTCGACCTCTCGCCTGCGATGCTGGCGGTCAGCCGGGGGCTGAACCCCGCCTGCGAGCACATCGAGGGCGACATGCGCTCCCTGCGGCTCGGGCGCCTGTTCGACGTGGTGCTCGTCCACGATGCGGTGATGTACCTGCTCACCGGCGACGACCTGCGCGCCTGCATGGCCACCGCCTTCGCGCACTGCCGCCCCGGCGGCGCGGCCATCTTCGCGCCCGACTGCACCCGCGAGACGTTCACGCCCGGCACTTCCCACGGCGGCCACGAGGGCGATGGCCGGGCCCTGCGCTACCTCGAATGGACCTGGGACCCCGACCCCTCGGATACGCAGTACACGGTCGATTTCGCCTACCTCCTGCGCGAAGGCGAGAGCGTGCGCGTGGAACAGGATCGCCACATCTTCGGGCTCTTCAGCAGGGATGAGTGGCTGGCGTGGCTCCGTGAGGCCGGGTTCGCCGAAGCCCGCGTCACGCCTGGCGTCGAGGAGGGCCTGGAGGTCTTTGTCGCCTGCAGGGCAGCGCACTGAGGCAAGGCCCCCCGTACACGCAAAGCTATGCGCTCACGCGCGCGCCTCTGTACGCTGGAAACGTGGCTGAGATCCCGCTTCCCGACCACGTCACCAGCCGCCGCCGCGACGGGCTGCGCGAGGTGCTCCTGCACCGCAGCGTGGCCGTGATCGGCGACGACAGGGTCGAGATAAGGGCGGCGCGCAGCACCATCGTGCTGCCCCTGGCCGGCCTCGCGCTCTCCGCCGCCGCCGGCTACCTGATGGTGGCCCGGATGGGCGAACTCCCCTTCTGGGCGCTCGTTCTCATGCTCCTTGCCATGATCTTCCTCGTTCCGCTCTCGGGAATGAGCCTCGTGAACTCGATTGTCGGCGCCCACGTCGTTGTGGACCGGGCGAAGAACTCCGTCACCTGGCAGCAGGGATACCTGGGCATGGGCGTCGGCACGAAGGAGGTGGCGCCCTTTGAGAAAGTGGACCACCTTGAGGTGACCGTCGAGGGCGGCGAGCCCGACCGCTGGCAGGACCTCAGCGACGACCTCCGCCAGTTCGAGCTTTCGCTGGTCAAGGCCAGCGGCAAGCGCCTGCGCATCGCCCGCGTCCCCGTCCCGGCCTTCGGAGAGACCGATGGCATGGACCGCACGCTGGCGGTGGGACAGGCCATTTCGGCCATCACGGGCGCCCCCATCCGGCTCCCCGAAGGCTGGGAGATGGTGGAGATCGATACCTCCACCGGCGAGATCGTGACCCCCGGCCATGGCGGCAAACCGCCGGCCGGCACCGAAAAGGAGACCCATGGACGAGGCAGTTAGAGCTCTTCTGAAGGCGAAGACAGTTGCAGTGGTCGGGCTCGACACCCGCCAGGAACGCGCCGCCTACCGGGTGGCACGCTACCTGAAGGAACACGGGTACCAGGTGGCCCCGGTGCCTTTTCAGCAGCCCGCGGACGAAGTGCTCGGCGCGCCCGCCTACCCCGGCCTGCGCGCCATCCCCTTCCCGGTCGACGTTGTCGATGTGTTCGTCCGCCCCGAACAAACAGACCCCATCATCGATGACGCGATCGCCATCGGGGCGAAAGTGCTCTGGCTCCAGCAGGGAATCGCCAATGATGCGGGGCTGGAGCGGGCGCGCCGGGCCGGCCTCGTCGTCACGCAGGACCGCTGCGCGATGGTGGAACACAGGCGCGCCGCCGGTGGCATGACCTCCGCGGCGAAGTAGCGCCTCAGATCCAGCGGTTCAACCAGTACTTCTCGAAGGCCACCTTGCCCAGGTGCCAGGAACGCCCTGGCCGGTACATCGAGACCTTCGGCACGGGCGAGGCGTAGAAGTCGCCCCGCGCAAGTCCCGCCCTGCCGCCGCCCGTTTCCAGGAAGCACATGCCGTGGCCTTCGAAGGGCCTTTCGCGCAGGTCGCCGCGCACCCGCCGGGCGATATTCCCCGCCACCACCACGGCCTCGCCGTGGGCAAAGACGCCAGCCTTCGGCAGGGGCATGCCGTTCTCCAGCGGAATGGCCGTTATGTCCCCTATCGCGTAGACGTTGGCGTGCCGGGTGCGGAGCGTCGCCCGGTCGACCGGCACCCAGCCGTTCGGTCCCGCCAGGGGGCTCGCTGCCACCACCGCGGCCGGCCGGTGCGGCGGGATGACGATGGCGAGGTCGAATTCGGCCACCGTCCCGCCCGCGAACACCAGTCTGCCCTCCTCGACCCGTTCGAGCTGGACCTTCGGGTGGAAGGGGATGTCGTGGCGGGCGAGCTCGGCCGCCACCCGGTGGCCGATGTAAGGCCCGGTGACTGGCATGGGAAGCGGCTCGGGCGTGAACATCGTCACGCTCGATCGGTCGCGCAGGCCGCGGCGGCGGAGGTAGCCATCGATGAGCAGCGCGGTCTCGTAAGGCGCAGCGGGGCAGCGGTAGGGGAGCGAGGCGATGGCCACGGCGACGCGCCCCCCGCCGAAGCCGGCCAGGGCATCGCGCAACCGTTCCGCGTGCTCCAGGTCGTAGGGGTGGTGGGCGTGCTCCTCCATACCCGGCATATCCTCCGGCACAGCGACCGCGCCCAGCGAGACCACCAGGTAATCGAAGGCGATGGGGCCCTCGGACGTTTCGACGCGGCTGTTCTCCGGGTCGATGCCCGTGACCTCACAGTGCAGCACCTCGATGCCGCGCCGGGCGAGCTTCGCGTAGCCCCGCGTTATTTCCCCCGGGCGCCGGTCTCCGGTCATCACCCAGGGGAGAGAGGGCGCGAAGACGAACTCCGCAGCGCGCTCGACGACGATCACGCGGCCCGTGCGCCCCAGCCCCCGGGCGAGCTCCGTCGCCACCACCTGCCCGCCAATGCCGCCCCCGAGCACCACCACCGTCGTCCGGGAATCCTTCGCTGTCACGCCAACCTCCTCAGAAGACGAGCACGTGGCCGCTTTCGACGACCCAGGCGGCGAGGTCGGCCATGGTCGCCATGATCGCCTCGGGCATAAGGTCACCACGGCCCATGCCGCAGCGGTTGATGCAGGTGGTGCAGATCTTGAGGCGAGCACCGCGGGGGAGCAGGCCGCGCAGCATCGCCTGCAGGTCGAACTCCGCCCCCCCGGGCGCGCTGCCCTGGCGGACCAGGTCGATGGCATCGTTCATCACGAAGAGGCGCACCGGGGCCCCGCGTTCGAGCAATGACCCGGCCAGCCGCAGGGCATTCCAGGTGACATCGCCCTCGTAGGGCGCATTGCTGAGGATGATGAGCACCGCGGGCGGCGGTGCGGCAGGGCGTACGGCCCGCTTCGCGCGGCTGGCAACGGGCGACAGGAAGGGAACGGGCATTCGGACCCTCTCAGGCGTTGGTTTCAACGGGCAGGCCGGCGGCGCGCCACTCGGGCAAACCGTCTTCCAGGCGGGAAGCGGCCAGGCCGCGTGCGCGCAGCATCCGCACGGCGTCGACGGCCAGGAAGCAGTACGGCCCCCGGCAGTAGGCGACCACCTGGCGGCCGGGTGGCAGCGCGGCCATGCGCGCGGCGAGCTCATCGAGCGGGATCGAGACGGCGCCGGCGATGTGGCCCGCCCGGTATTCGGCTCCGGGACGGACGTCGAGGACGACCACATCGCCGGCGGCCATCCTCTCCAGGAGCTCGGCCCGGGAGATGGCAGCCAGGCCCGGGTCGCCCGCCAGGTAGGCGGCCACCGCGCGGTCGACTTCGGCCAGGCGGTCGCGGGCGAGGTCGCGAAGCGCGAACCAGAAGCGGCCGACGGCGTCATCGGCGAGTCGGTAGAACACCTGCCGCGCCGCGCGGCGAGAGGAAACGAGGCGCGCCCCGGCCAGCACCCTGAGGTGGTGCGAGGCGTTGGCGACGGTGAGCCCCGATGCCTCGGCCAGCGTCTCCACGTTCTGCTCGCCCTGGCAGAGGCGGTCGAGGAGCTTCAGGCGGCCCGGCGCCGCCAGCGCGGC